>Ga0209463_1000322_pt1 | contig 41482 bp, 45 predicted proteins | sample AgamicMgSfrz_FD_187169 | JGI IMG/M metagenome (GOLD analysis project Ga0209463, IMG submission 187169) | Agave microbial communities from Guanajuato, Mexico - Mg.Sf.rz (SPAdes) (version 2) | ecosystem: Host-associated > Plants > Phyllosphere > Phylloplane/Leaf | place: Guanajuato, Mexico...
CTTCTAAATTACCTACAATTTTTTTTCTTATAATCTCACAATTTGCTTTTACAACTTTTTCTTGTAACCATTTCATATACATACCAGTATCAATCATAGGTGCTAAAAGACTATATGCATCCTTGATGCCAATTTTTTGATTAATCTCTTTTTCTTGAATAAGTAATGCATCATGTCGGAAATTTTGAACATGTTGTTTTAACTCGTTCATTTTTTCAAAATCTTTGGGATTACTTTCTACTAAATGCTTAAAAAAGAAAGTGACATTGCGCATATACACGCCACTCTCTTTATCTCTTGATAGTTCAGAGAAAATTTTGTACGAAAGCAAAGACCACTCTTTTGAGACTTTAATTGAAGCTTCATCTTGATGGTTTCCGCAAACAGCTGGAGGCCACTCCCACAATGCACCTGCAACTACGGAAGTAACTTCAGGAGCAAGTTTTTCAGTAACTATTTTGACTTCATGTCCTTCGATTTGCAAAATCAGTGCTGTAGTTAGTCCTACTACACCGCCGCCAATCACTAGAATTTTACTTTTTTTATCATGCTTTACATCCATTAAAAAATACCTCCTATAATCTTTTGTGAGACTTTATTTTTTTCAATAAATATCATAATTTGAATATAAATATAAATAAATAAATTGAATTAGACAATATTCTACATATTTTTTATTTTTTGCATTTTTATTAACATTCCATTTTACTACCTTTGTTTAAATCCGATGAATTAGCGATTTAAATTAAAGTTTTATGCAATAAGGGTATAAATATTAATAATCATAATATTGTGATATTATTTGATAAAAAAAGAATTGGTACAATATCATTATTTTGAAAACCAGCGCTTAACACCTCGTAAATCCTTCCATCTTTTTCATCGATAATCATAGGTATATTTTAATAGGGATAGTTATTTATATTATTATGAATAACTGTTCTAGCTGTACTCTTGGTTCTGGTACAGAAAATCTATAAAATTTGGGCATACTGATACTATTAATTTGCAACTAGGATGTATGTGATTAATATGGAAATGATTATTAATCCGATTTTATTCCATTAACTACCTATCAATAAATAACACTTTTATTATTTTAGTGTAAACTATTCTGTTCTGATAATGTTTTATAATTTATCCACCTGTGCATCGCTATCAACTTAAAAATTCAGAATTATCCGAAACAAAAAATGAACTTTTTTGTTACAAATTAATACAAAATTTCGTTCTCGGGGTTCTATAAATTTTCAGCTTGATGGCGATGGGCTCTATCTCATTAAGAAAAGACCTGATATACATTTCAGGTCTTTTTTATAGCTTATTCTATACCAACTGCATCATAAGCCTTTGTTACAGCTTGTACTTCTTTAGTATTTTTACCAAATAAATCTTCTGCAGCTTGAATTGCAGCTTGGCGCATCATTTTAAAATTAGATTTTGCAGTTAAATATTTTGTAAGGGCACGATAGTAAATTTTTTCTGTAGCTTCGCGGCCAACGCCATTTACTTCTACCCCATAATGCCAGCCACCTTCAGATACTAAATATGCTGCTTTATTATTGATACTACTATTAATATGAACACCGCCATTATCATATGGAGTAGGGTAATAATGTCTGTAATGATCTGGATAACCCTCAGTTGGATCTAATGGGTTTGGAATAGAAGACGGATCACTTAAGGAACGCATCGCATCCCCAGCTATATCCGGTGTATAAATATCTTCTCCCGTCTCCCAATCATCCCGGTCTACCATCACACCGAAAATATCCGAAAGCGATTCGTTTAATGCACCAGATTCATCTTGATACTCTAAATCTGCTGTATGCTCTGTTACAGCATGTGTCAATTCATGGGCGACAACATCTAAGCTCGCCGAAAATGGAATAAACATTTTTCCATCTCCATCACCATACGACATATACACACCGTTCCACCCAGCGTTATTCCAGTTTTCCCCTACGTGAACAACAGAACGTAACTTTGCTCCTTTGTTATCATAGGAATTACGATTAAATGTTTTCTTATAATAATCGTATACTTTTTCTGCATTTACATGTGCATCAACACCTGCTTTATCTTCAAAGAACTTGAACTTACTTTCAATTTCATAACCCGTATATCCTTGTCCTTGTGATGTTGAATCATAAAATTGTTTATACAAATCTCTCGAATCAAACGTATAAACACCATTTCCGCGTTTGCCATCAAATAAATGAAATGCACCTGTTTTTTCATTTTGAACAATTTCAAATGATTGTCTGTTTCCTAAAACACCATATCCAAAACCAGTAATATGATCGACCGCATTATATTTATTAATCACATTTCCATTTGTTGCATCAATAAAATAATGCCAGTATCCTGGTTCCGGTTTTGAAACAGATGCTTTTATAAGATAGGAAAGATAATATTGCCCATCTTTTTCATATACATATAAATTTTTCTTAATATCATCATAGTTATCTACTTGCCCAATCTCTTTCTCAATACCAGCTTTCGTAATATTTACAGCCTCATCTTCTGAAATACTTGCAGCTGATGGGATATTTTTATTTTCTAAATTCGGTATAACTTGTCCAAAAAATGCTTTCACATTATTATTTTTATCAAGTGCTACTGTTTGATCAGAGCCATATACAGGAACCCCATTATATTTTTCAATAAGCTTTACATGCGTCGTTTCTACATCTGCGTCTTTTTCTTCTCTAACGATTTCAAAATATTCTTCCATATTTCCTGCTAATTTAAACATGTCTTTCTTACTTTTTAAATACTCGAATACAGTCTCTTTTTTATCTAGTCCTTCTGGTGCTTTCCACTCTTCCCCAATATAAGATGGTGTCTGAAATTCTTGGTTATATTGAATTTTTTTCTCCGCTGCATATGCATGTGACGTGTCAACTGTCGCGAATACCCCTAAAGCCATAGATAAAGCTAATGTTGAAGATAAAACCTTCTTCTTCAAAAACACCACTCTCCATCCCTATTTTTTGACAAATCTCTATGTTTTTTAATACCTTTATATAATTCTATTGATAATAGTACACAGCCTTCTATTTGAAATTTTATAAAAATAATACAGAAAATTCCAATTATTAAACCGTAAGGATTGGTTGGTAAATAAACTAATTGAAGAAGGTAAGTTGAAATATTGTAAGCCTGAAGATAAGGAAAGAAGAGATTGGATTTTAAGAGTTGAAACATTGAACTACTCACCACTTAACGTCCTTACGGACTGTTTGAAGTGGGAGATTCCTGCGAACACCGATGTATCCACCGGTTATCTTAGCAGGCTCTGCCCGTAGTCCCTACGGTGAAAACATAAGTATCTTGTACGTTGACTCACCACGCTTCCTACTTTAGCTTGGTTTTTGCAACTTCGGCAAACGTGGGGCGAAAGAACGTTGAAGATTTTACGGTTGCAACGTTTTTCTGCAACCAACCTCATATCTTCAGTTTTCAAAGAGCAATTTGTACAAGTATATGGTAGCAAACATGTTGGCTTATGCCAACCGACATTCATCTCCCACCTAAAATTGGTGTTTCACACCGTCACATTTTTGAGGAAGAAGTCTTCTATCGGAAAACGATAAAATTACTAAAATTAAAACTTACAGTTTTATCCTTTGATTAATATAATTTACTTATCAGGGAAGTGAATGGATTTAAATATGTATTTAGGAGATTTAGATATCAAAGAAGCAATTAAAATATCAAGTTCTTTGAAATTATTATTAGTGGATAGCGTAGGTGTAGAAGAATTATTGTTATCATTTTAAGGATATACGAAAACCTCTTTATTCTGACAAAGCATAACAAAAACTGTGTGAGCTTCGTTAATGGATGTTAAAAGGGATTAGTGTACAACGAAAGTTTCTACAGTGCTAAAAAAGATTATACTTTTTATGAAAATCAAACTTAAATCTCTATGGAATAAACCATTTTAATCAATATTTCTTCAAAATGGTTTATTTTTATTTATCGTACAGCATAGGTTACTTAATAAAGTGTGGTTTTATATAAAATACTTATTGTATAGGAGGGGATTTTTTGTCTTTTATGGACAAGGTACTAAGGGGTTTAAAACTGGTTATAGTTTGGGGATTTATGTTTGTATTGCTGGTTTATGGCGATAGTTTTTTTAAATTTGGTATTTCGAAAATAAATGCGGGTGTTTTCATGCTAGGTATATTCACATTGCTGTTTGCTCTGTTGATTACTGTACCTAAATTGAGAAGTAATTTTATGAATTATTTCTTTTTGAGTGACAAAAAACATTTAATAATTGGACTGCCAATATTATCCGCTTTAGGAATGCTAGTGGTGATTAATTTTATGACCTTTATTCCTACGTGGATGGGTGGTGACATGATAGGGGTTGGATCAGGACAATTTGTTCCTCAGCCTCATTTAAGTAGAATGGGAACAGTTATTTCGATTTGTATCATCGGACCATTTCTTGAAGAGGTTTTCTTCCGATATATACCTTATACGGCTCTATTATGGGGGACTAATAGAGCAAAAGAGCATTCTAATATTTTAAATAAATTGTATTTTAACTTATTTATAGAAAAAAACACTAAGTATGTTTTGGGATGGATACTGTCTACAAGTTTTGTGTTTGCAATGATTCATGGGCCTAATGTATTAAATTTTTGGTTTTATTTTATACCAGGGGTTGTACTTGCTTGGCTCTTTTTAAGGTATGGTTTCTTCTCGGCGCTATTAGCGCATATTATTTTTAATTTGTGTTCTGAAATTGTATTTGAAACGTTTAAACAGGTCTTATAAAAAACTTTATTTGTTAGATTATTTGATCTTCCCTTATTTACAGACAAAGAAGTTGCTAAAAAATAATAAAGTTCTTTAATTTTTACCTTTGCGAACATTGGTCAATTTTCAGGACAAATAATATTTAAAAAGTAAAATTAAGTTTATATCTTTTTATAATTTGTAAAACACACCATTAAATATCCAAGTAAAAACCTAGTGATTTCATGCATACATATTGGTATTAATGGGTTTTATAGGTTTAACATTTTTTATCTTTTGTAAAACTCATCTTTTGAATAGAAAATCCCTTCACGATTTGTGAAGGGATTCAGTATACATTAAAAGAGTACTTCCTCTTTAATATGGGGTAGCATATACGCCTTAAGATATGGGTAATATTACCCATATTTATCGATTTCATTCTAAAAATTAAATTTACATTGCATTTATAGAGGAGATTGTAATATGGGTGTTAATAAAGACAAATACATTCAAATTTTAGTTACTTTCATAGAAGAACATGTTAAGTAAATAGGGGATTTTTGGCACAATAATAAGATTAGTAATCGAAATGAAGCAATTCGTCAGATTGTAGACAAAGGGTTAAGTCATAAATAATGACTACCCTTTTTATTTCCCCTAAAAACATATTTAAAGCTCATTTCTTCCTCTACATACGTTTTTATAATCCATACGACTATTTTTACACCAAAATCTCATGCAATTAAATCTGAAGAGTCACTTATTAGTTAAACTGATTTTTTTCATGTATTCTTTAAACAAATGAAAAAAGGGCGGGATTTTCATCACAATTCATAAATTTAGGGTTTTCGAGCAAATAAGATACCATTAGCCCCTGGGGAGTTCAACGTAATTCTTTGGATATCTATAAATCCTATTTTTTTCAACCAACCCTCGTATTCCGACCAACTGTAGTTTCTACCTTCTATTGTTTCAATAAGCATATTTAATGACATAAGTGCTGCGGATACAGGACCAGTTTTATCATCATTAATCATTAATTCACTTATAATAATGCCCCCCCCTTTAGGAAGCGCATTATAGCACTTTTGTAAAATATCAAGATTTTCTTCAGATGACCAATTTTGAAGCAACATTGAAAGAAGAATAACGTCCGAACCTTTAGGTAACTCCTCTTTAAAGAAATCTCCTGGATACATCTTAATTCGATGAGACAATTTCACCTGTTCAACTTTTTCCTTAGCAATTTGTAGTGCAGGAGCTAAATCAAAAACCACAGCCTGTAAATGAGGATATTTTTGTACAGCTTCTATACAATATGCTCCAGAACATCCCCCCACATCAAGTAGTTGTCTATATTGAGAGAAATCAAAAACGTTAACAAGTTCTTGTCCAGTTTGAATACTCCAACTATGCATCCCTTCTGTAAAAATTCTCTGTTCCTCTGGATCAACAGATATAGACTCAAAAATCCCTAGAGAATCATCTTTTAATACTTGCATCTGATTATTTTTTATAGCCTCTGTGAGTTTGCTCCAGGGAATATATTCTCTTTTGTCTAACATCGTTATAACTCCACCAAAGTAATAAGGTTCTCCCTTAACTAAAAATTTTTTTGATAAAGGGGAATTATAATACAATTCTCCTTTCTTCATAAGTAAACCTAAAGCAGTACAAGCAGTTAATAACATCTCTGCAGGCCGAAGCTCAATTTCTAATTCTCTTGTTATTTCTTGCATATTTATACCTTGTTCGGGTATTATATTAAAAACCTCTAATTCAACGGCTGATGCAAGTGCTTTGGAAGCCCAAAAACCAGTTGCAATATTCAATAAGTTGAGGGCTGTTATATCTTCTTTTTCACTATTAAGTTGATTGTTCATTTTTCTCACTCCTAATTATAAATAGTTATATGCATTAAATTTTTAAACTCATATGAATACAGCGTAGATTATAGATGCTCCAAGCGCGATGTAGAAGTTTCTTCTATAATTTCATCAAGTTGAATACGAAGTTTTTGTAAGCGGTCTTCTCCCTCTATAGTCATTCCTGTAGAAAGATATTCTTTCTGTGGAATGTTTTTTTCAGATAAAGTAAAGATAGCCCTGGATTTATGCATGATGCGCCAACGCTTTACTGTATCTATGCATATATTAAATTTATTAACTAGTTCTTTATCACTAATTATTATGGACTGCATTTCCCTACCTAGCTTTTCAACCAATTCTATGATTTTTCTTTGTTCATATGTCATATACATACGAGATTCTTGCAGTAACATTCTCATAGAAGACTTACCGGAAATTTGTAGTATAGCATCAATCACATGAAGTATTGGTGACATGGGACCACTTGCTCCTGTTAGTACTTTTCCTGATTTTGAAGCGAGGCCCCAAATCATGAATGGTTGAATGGATGATAAAAAGCTTTCTCCACTAAAACTTCCCTTTTTCAAAGTACTTGCAAACATTTTTGTTATATTTATTACTACCTCATGAAGCTGATCGAGTAGAATGGCAATAGATTCATTTGTAAGGTTATTTGAAATCACATTCTTGAGAGCTGGAAATATGGGTGCACCGATAGCTTCCATTCGAACAATAGTCATTGAAAAGTTTTTATGATGTTCTCTATGTTCATCAGTTGCCCAGCAGAATATCGGTTGTAATCCTGCTCCGTTAATCACATTTTCCATATTATAATGTTGATTAGAGCCCATATTATTAACTTTCCAATTGTAGAGCATTAAGTTATTAAGAGTACCGACTGGGGGCATTCCCAGTTTTCCATTAACATATTGCCAATATTCCAAACAGTATTCCGGTATATCTAGTGTTTTTCTAGCATATTCATTAGATTTAGGAGGTATAGTATTCCATCTATAACTATGAAATATAATTGCTAATCGCGTACTTAGATTATTAAGCTCATAGTTATCTAATAATTTCACATTATTTATATCAAATAATTTCTTATTCTTTGTAAGAAATTCATTTACCAAAGTTCGCACACCTAAATAATGTAATTCCTGTATACATTGTTTAGAAAAATTATCAAATTCTAATAAGAAATTAGGAAGATTATATAACTGTAGTGGTGTAGTTTCTGGCAAAAAACCGTGTGAACAATTATCTAAGATTTGAATATCTATTTCATTAAAAAATTTTAACACTATGATTTCCTCCTACAAAATAAAAATTTAAAAGTCACATACATATAACTATTCTTATAAAATTTGGATGTTCGAATGCAATAATCAAAAAATATTCAGAAGGAATCTCTCGAACTTGAACTTGATAATCCCATTACTCTCAAGAGGATTGTAGAAAAAATCTATCAATGTAAAAACATTATTATCGAAATATCCGAAGGGCAGATGCTATCAAAGAACACATACAACCATCATGCATTAGATTTATCTATTTCTGAATCCAATAGGCAGGAATGACGTCATCTAAAGTTAAACATTGATTCTCAGTAAGATGATAAAAGATATGTGAAGGGACAATAGATGTATTTTTATTAGACAATTGATTTAGAGGGAACTGCGATTAATTTTCTTAAAGATAAAATAAGTGACTAAATTGTTTAGACTTGTACAATGAGGTTCATTCTTATTTTGAATATACGAATTTCCTCATTTTATCAAAAACCTTTTTCATGTAAAAAATGTAATTATAGATTATTACTTAAGCGGCTATTTCAGATTAATATTATCAGATAGAATATTCAATCTTTTTGTTTTTTTCTCAATATGATTTATTATATTTTCAGGCGGATTTCATTTGAAAAATAGGAATTAAACCAAAATTTACCTAAATGAAATAAAAGTGATTAATTATTATATCAACAATAAATAATATATTATGAATTTTACAAAATAATTATACGGATAATTGACACATACATAGTCTAGTGCACCGATACATAGCAAAAATCATATAAAAGAAGATACATTGCAGGATAAAATTACAAATTCCATTAAAGTAGAATCCTGCCGCTCGTTTAAAGAAGAAATGAATGCATTTGCTTGTCCGATGGGGTGTATTTTAGAATATGTGACAACGGATCGCGAAGGATGTCGTCAATATAAATCGAATCCAGAAGACTGCGCTGTTTATCCGCTACATGAGGTGTGCTTTTCAAAGAAACAAAAACAAAAAGTTATCACTTATCATATATGGAAGAAATATAAAGATATCGCTAGAAAAAATAAGCTAACAGCTACAGGAAAAAAGCTGTATAAAGTACACTGTTCAACTATAGAGCGAAGCTTTGCGGACGCTAAAGAACTGCATGACTATCGATATGCTCGGTTTCGAGGACTGAAATCTGTCCAAATGCAGGCTTACCTCACCGCTGCTTGCCAAAACATGAAAAAAATAGCCCTCCATCTAACCAAAAAGGGGTTAGTGGAGGGCTATTTTTTAAAATTCTATTATTTAATGTTGTTTTCTTTCACTATAATCATTCATATTCTAGACTCAATGTATTGCGTACACTTCAACAGTAAAGTTTTTATCCGTTCCTGATGGATTTGCGATATAAAAAGACCTGTCTGTTCTAGGAGCTGTTGTATTCCCGAGAGAAATATCTCTCCAAATAACTGGGTCTATACCAGCAGAAATATCTATCATAACATTAAAACGAACCCCTGGTGGTGCAATCCACAATAATTCCTTAGTGTTACCTGGTAAATTTTGAATACTGAAATTCCCACTTGAACGATTTTTTTGTCCCTCCATTGGAGTTGGTGCAGAAGAAACTGAAGCTACTAATGTCATTCCTGGTATGAGTGATTTTCCTTGAGTGTTATAGTTTGTATGAATGACAGAAGTTAGATTCGATGTATTAATTGTATCTGTAGAACTTACCTTGCCGCTAATTGTTTGAGCATTAGCTATTGTTGTCCCCCCTGCTAAAATTGCTAAAGAACATAATGTGCTTACAAGTATTTTTTTCTTCATTTCAAAACCTCCATTTTTTATTTTTTCTAATTGCATGTACCTACCAGATTGATAAATCCAACAACATTGCACAAGTTACTAAAATTATAGGGAGCATATCAATGACAAGTTTTAACATTATTACTTCTATTGAGAATAACTTGCAAGTTAATCATACGGTTACGAACAACAAAATGGAATATATATGAAATTTTATCAACTGGTCAGTTACATATGATTCAGCGTGGTCCTTCCATGCTACTTAAAAAATCCAGTGATTAAAAAGAGGGAGAAGGCATCTTTTATTGAAGTTTGTTTATAATAGCTTTTTAATCTGTTAGGGGGATGACTGTAAAGTAACGTATTAATCTCTTTGAAAAAATTTCTCCCTTATAGTACTTAGCATGCTGTACAAAAAAATTTTAATTATGAAGGGAGTATCAATAAATATGAGCACGAAGAAAAAAATAGGAAATAAGTTATTACTTGTCTGTGCAATTTGTGCGATAACGATTCCTTCGGTTTCAAATGCGGAGGAGTTAATTTCACCTAAAAATTCCGAGAGTTCTTCAAGCCTATTTGAGGGACGGAATAAGGATGTATTGAAAACAAGTTTATATCCAAATACATATAATAATCCGTTCAGCCACCAATTTAAATCGATATTAAAGGAAACAAACATAAATATAAAAAAAATAGATAATATTGACGATAAAAATCCTGTTATATCTACTACTCTTTCATTTATCCGTTCTATGCATACTGAAGATTATAAATCTGCATTTAATTTAACCTCTCGATCATTACAGAAAGTAATATCCGAAAAATGGCTGGAGAACTATTGGAAAGAACTTCCTACTCAATTACAAGCAGGTTCTTTTATAGAAATTGGAGAGGTTACACAAAAAGAGACAAATTCTGTTCATACAAATGTAGAGATTCAATTAGTTTTTGAACAAATTACGGTACCTTTACTAATAAAACTAGATCCATCTGGAAAAATAGATGATTTTCAACTCAGTATGCCGTTTAGTCTTGTTGCAGATCGGCCATCATATAGTAAGCCTGAATCATTTGTTGATAAAGAAGTAGTAGTTGGAAGTGGTGCATTTCCATTACCAGGGACATTATCTGTTCCGAAGGGAAAGGGTCCTTTCCCAGTGGTTATTCTTGTTCATGCATCTGGAGCAGCCGATCAGGATGAAACAGCATATGCTCTAAAACCATTTCGCGATTTAGCTGAAGGCCTTGCTACGAAAGGAATTGCTGTCCTTCGGTATAATAAACGAACCTATGAACATGGATTGAAAACAGAACTTAGTCCTTTTTATACAGTTGATAAAGAGACAACAGATGATGCTCTTCTTGTGACTCATTTTCTTCGAAATGAACCTATGATAGATAAGAATCAAATTTATATTCTTGGTCATAGTCAAGGTGGAATGGTGCTTCCGAAGATAATTGAAAAAGACCAAAATCAAAACATTGCTGGGGCAATTGTGATGGGAGGGCCGGCCCGTGCAATCCAAGACGCTGTTTTAGATCAATTGGAGTATCGTCTTTCTATTAGAGATATGAAACCAGAAGAATACAAATTTTATAAATCCCAATTTGAATTATTAAAAGACCCTAATTTTTCTAGAATAAAAGTGGGTTCCTCAACAGGATTGAAATATTCAATCGGCATTCTGATAAATGGCGTACGATTCTTACCCCAATATGTACCGCATGTTTCTAGCCCCAAAAACTCTTTTGCAATGACATAATCTAGCCTTTCTGTTGCAACAGATAAATCATGATACGGTATCCACCAATTAGAATCACTCATGGCCACAAACTCTTTTGCAATACTGTTGTATAGGATTTGACAAATACTAATACCCTCAAAATCATCTTGTGTAACAACAAAATCAGACTGTCTTAATTTGTACCCGTTTGTATCTGTTGTACCAATTTCAAATTCTTCACTTTTTAATAATTGGACTGTTTTCATCACATTGCTAAGAGTATGCAAGATTTTATACATTTTTTTGGCTAATCCAATAACAAAAGAGCAACCTAAAACCGCTCTATAATAGGAGTGTATAAAAACATGCATAGGTCTATAGAACGAAAAAAGGAGCAACCTTATTGGTTACTCCTTACAATAATTACCTCTATACTAATTAGAAGTGAAATCTAGTTTACGTAATAAAAATTTCCAAATTGGCTCCTCTCCTATTACCACAGAAGCCCTACCAATCATCCCTGTATATAGTTCATTTAGCTCATTCGTATCAATTGTTGCTTCTAATTCATATACATAAGCTTTAGAATCTTTATCAAAAATAGGATGTGCAGATAAATAAGTTACTGTTCCTATTTGTTTATCTGTTTTCTTTAATTTAAAGGAATATTGTACCTTATCCCCTTTTTTTATACCTTTTACTTCCTGGACTGGTAATACTATCTTTATTTTTTTCTTATTCTCCTTTGGAACAATAGAGATCATTTCTTGACCAAACTCAATCAAATCACCAGTCTGTAAAATGTTAGGGAATTGTACAATACCATCCTTTGGCGCCTTTATAACTGTTGTTTTACCCTGGTTATATAACCGATCCAATTCCTTTTTCTGTACAAAAATCTCTTGTTCTAATGATTGAATTCGTTGATTTACCGAAATAACAGTATTTTCTTTATATTGATTTAATGCATACTTCTTTTGCTCTTGTTTTCCTTCCTTTACTCTTTCAACCGCTTTCCTTTCCCTTTCCAATGTTGCTTTTCTTTGCTCCATTCTCTTTCCTACACTATTTTGTTGAAACTCTAAAGATTGAATCTTATCATCTAATAATTGCTTTTGTTCATCTAAAACATTTTCTTTGGATTTTTGTTTCCTTATAGATTGTATTTCACTTTGTAAATTTTCACTTTCTACAACCAATCCTTGTAAAATATCATCTTGCTCATTCAATATCTTATTGTTATCTAATGTTTTTATCTCATTTTCTTTTTCACTCTGTAAAGATTGATAGCCTTGTTCATAAGCTTTATACTCTTCACGTATTTTTTTATCTGTTTCATCTGAAAAAACTGGTTTATCGGATTGAATGCTCTGTTTTAATTGTTCTAGCATTCCCTTTTGTTCTTCTAAATGTTTAACAACTTGATCTACCTGATTCTCTTTATCCACTAATTCTTGATTTTTCAATTGAATCAAAGTATCTCCTTTTTTCACCACATCACCAGACCTAACGGCAACAGTTTCTACAATTCCTACAATTTGGGATCGAGAAGTACTTACATCTGATTCTCCTTGTACCATGGCTGTTCCTTTACTCACAATATCCATTTTTCCAACATACGCCCAAATCATAAATCCTAATAAACTTAGAAAAAGAAAACATAATAAACCAGCGATAAATCGAGGAGGCTTTCGTTCTAATAATTCCACACTATCTGTTAATTGATCAAAAGAATAAATCTTACTCATATTGATCACCTCGCATTGCAAAAGACTGTAATTCTATATGTTCTACATGAACTGTTTGATTTTTCCAAAGACGATAATATTCTCCTTTGTAAAATAACAATTCTTCATGGGAACCTTCTTCTATAATAGTTCCCTTTTCCATCACAAAAATTTGATTTGCATGTTGAATTGTACTTAATCGATGCGCAATCATAATTACTGTTATACCTTGTAAGCCTAATTCCTTTAACATATCCGTTATATATTTTTCGGTAGTAGAATCTAAATTACTTGTCGCTTCATCTAATATCAAAATATCCGGTTTCTTTAATAAGGCTCGTGCAATTGCTAAACGTTGTCTTTGCCCACCTGATAAATTTGAAGCATTCTCCTCTAAAGAGGTTTCATACCTTAATGGTAATTCACTAATAAAATCATGTACACAAGCTTGTTTACATACTTGTATAACCTCTTCTAATGTAATTGATCGATCCAATCCAAAGCGCAAATTATCATAAATAGATCCGCTAAAGAAAAAAGATTCTTGTGAAACATATGCAATACGATCTCGTAATGCAGTTCGATTTATCTCTTTAATATGATAATCATCATAATAAATATTACCTTGTTGTGCTTCATAATAATTCATTAATAACTTCGAAATTGTCGTTTTCCCCGAACCACTTTCTCCTACAAAAGCTACTTGACTACCTGGTTCAATAGAAAAACTTACATCATTCAATACATTATTACGTGTTCCATAACGGAATGAAATATTAGAACATTCAATTTTACCAGATAACCGTTTAGGAGAAACCTTATTATATTCATTGTCATTTTTTTCTGCATCTAAATCAAAAATTTCATTTAATCTTTCTCCAGCAACTAATGCAGATTGCATAGTAGGTTGAATTCCTATTAAATTTTCAACAGGATTTAAAAAATAAGCTAAAAGTGCGTTGTATGTAATTAACTCACCAATAGTCATATTTCCTTTTAATACTTGCATTGCTCCAACCCAAAGAATTATTGTGCCTCCAATTAATTCAAGACCTATTTTAATAGAACTTTGCAAATTAGATAACATTCCTCTTTTAAATACATGTCTTAATAAATTAACAAAACGGCTTTCTGTTTGAAAAAACACTTCTTTCTCAGCATTGTAAGATTTAACTGTTGCAATTCCATTCAAAGATTCTACTAAATAAGATGTTAATTTCGCATTACTTTCCATTTCTTCTCGATTAATGTTTTGATATGGTTTATGAAATAAAATGATAGTACAAATATAAAAAGGAATTAGTAGTAATGTAACTCCAAATAAAGTTGGACTATGTACATATAATAAAATTGCTCCCAACAAAATCATTATTGTATCAATCATTAATGTAATTGTTATAGTTGATAATGCATCTCGTATTTTACCTGCATCCATAAACCGAGAAATAATTTCTCCAACTTTTCTTGTTTCAAAAAAATTCATAGGTAATCCTACGACATGACGATAATATCCAAGTATAAGTTGAATATCTATTCTCCTACTTAAATATAAAATTAAATGTGTCCTAAAATAAGAAAGTAAAACTTTAAATATATACAATACAATAATCCCAATTGATACAATATGAAGTGTTTGTATCAATTGATTAGTAACAATATCATCAATTAAAAACTTAAAATAAAAAGCCCCTAGCAAACCAAAAATATTAAAAAAGATAGAAGCTAAAAACAAGGGAAATAATATTTTTTTTTGTTGTTTTAATAAAGAAAAAAAGCGCAAAAATGTACCTTGAGATTCTTTACCTTTTTGAAATTTTTGATTTGGTGTCATTAATACCAGAACACCTGTCCACATTTGACAAAAATCATCTATCAAATAAGTGACAAATCCCTTTCCAGGATCAGCAATATAAATTTTATCTTTTTTAATTTTATAAATAACTACATAATGAAGTAAACCACCATCTATAACTATATGTGCAATTGCAGGTAAAGGAATTTCTTTTAAAGCTTCAGAACTTGTAGCTCTTACGCCTTTTACCTCAAACCCTAACTTTTCACCTGATTCTATTAAACCTTGTACATTTGTTCCTTGTAAATCTGTCCCAGCACTCTCCCTAATTTTTGAAATAGATGTAGTAAATCCATGATAATGTGAAATCATAGCTAAACATGCTGGACCACAATCCATTAAATCATGTTGTCTAATACATACTAACTTCTTACTATTAAACATAAAAAAACTCCCCTAAATAATTAAAGATCATTAATAACAATTTCAACAAAAAATTCATTAGGTTAAACCTAATGAATTTTTTGTTGGGATTGTTAGCAATCTCTTCTACTTCTAATTCCATTCTTTTTACAAATTTCCCATTGCTTTTCACTTGTGTTACCCCAAATTTTGCCGTAATAACCAATCCATTCACCAATTTGTTCCCAATTACCGCCACCATTTGTTGTAAATAATTCTTTAGATGTAAGCTCTGTTACATTTTTACTAACCATTTTATTCATAAAAAAACCCCCTTACCAAGTTTTATTTCCAGCTTTTGATGCACCTTTTTTAATACCTTTATATGCATCCATACCATAATCAATAAGTGCAGCACCACCAGCAATAACACCAATTCCAACAATAATTGGATTTCCACCATTTACATCTTTTAGCTCTTTTTCGGTAAGATCTTGAACATTTGACATTTTATTCATTTTCATGATAATTCCTCCTTTTTTGTTAAATACAATTTAATATTACAATATATTACTTTTAAAATCAATATTTATTTTTTAATATATTTTGATTCTATAATTATACGATGAATAAAATTAATAACTTCATATAATTTAATAAAGATGGTAAAATAATAAACATTATAAAATTAATATTTAAAAATTTCATAAAAAAACAGGAGGATACATATGAATAAAAAAAACTCACAATCTAATTTAAGAATACTTAAATTATGTTCCTTAATTTTTATTGTAATGATTATATTTAGTGTAGGAGATATATTAGGAAGTATAATTTTTAAAAATAACATATCATTAAAAGCCATTTTATTGATATTAACTGGTACTTGTTCACTAATTATAACTAAATCTAAAATAAGAAAAATAAATATAAATATATAAAAACTTCTAACATTGATTTTAAATCAATGTTAGAAGTTTTTTTATTTGAAATTCAATCCTCCAAAAACCCTTTCTATATATTAGAAAAATATATATCATTTCTTTTAAATTTTAACGAAATATGTAAAATTGCATATTCGAATATAAAAAAATAGTATATAATCAAGCTGAATGGTAATTTTATACAAAAGCCATTTATATATTTAACATAATATGGAGGATTAATTATGAATAAAAACAAGTATACTGTACTAACAAAAAAAGAATCATTAAATATTAATGGTGGCAAAACAATATTTGTACCAACTAATGCATCTCACTATCCTATAAAATGGGGTAAAGAACTTGGACAATGGATTGGATCAAAAATCAAATAATATTAGTGGGTAAATATATTTATTTGGAGATTGTTTTATGAATACTCAAAAATCAAAAGAACTAGAAGAATTAACAACTGAAGAATTAGAAAGAATTGATGGTGGTTCATTATTCTATGATTTTGGATGCTGACTTAAAAAAACATAAAACCTTACAAATAGAATAAATTAATAACATGATTTATTTTTTATAGTAAAACTACAAAAAATAAAACTAACTATTCATTAAAAAGTAGTTAGTTTTATTTTTTTATATTTATAAAATTAGTTATATTTTTCTTCTATTGGGGTTCAGTCGCATGCCCATCAACTTCATTAAATAATACACATCTTTCATTTTTTTATAATACTGATATCCGAACGTTTTCCGCATACTATGTGTTCCCCAATTCTCTGAATCAATCCCACAATCCTGTGCCGCTTTATGCAAAAACGTATGGGCCATTTGTCTTGTGATTGGCTTATCTCCTTGACGACCTAGGAGTAACCAATCGGAATCTGCCATGTTACTTGTATATTTCGCAATCTCTTGTTGTAAAACCGTATTGAAATATACTTCAACGGTTGTATCTGTTTTTTCCATTTTAATGTTTATAACATGTTTCCCTCGAACATCTTTCACGCGCAATCGTAAAATGTCACTAATGCGTAAACCTGTGTTAATTCCAAAATAAAAAGTAATTTCGATATGAGGAATTTTGCAACAGCCAATCTTTCATTTCTTCAATTTTTTCTATTGAACGGATTGGTTCTTTTGACCCAGGTTTTCGTCCCCCTTTCGCCATAAAAAATGACCTCCTAATTATCTGTTGTAAGCTATAATATGTAAAACTTAGTTTAACTACAACTTTATTTTGTTAAACTGACAATCTTTTTCTTTTCATTTTATAGCGAAAAAACCAGTAATACCATAGAAAAACGCATGATATCACTGGTTCTTATGAGTTTAACATTTTGTATGTTTTGTAAAACTCGTTTTATCTTTGTAATCTTTAAACATGTTCAAAAAGGTGTACCTTTTGGTGTGGATATTAATATATTTGTATGAAAGTGATCTAAAATGCAATGAATTTGGTATTTTCTTGTGTGATACTTACAAGCAACGTACAATTGAGAGAGTGATATGTTTTTGTGTTGCTTGAAATTATGTTGCTACGAAAACTTAGAAAGGGGAATAGCTATGAATCAGAAAAGTGAATCTACTGAAATGTATGATTTTTTTATTAGTTACAATAGTAAAGATAAAGATATTGCTGAATGGATATCTTATATCCTTGAAGAAGCTGGTCACAAAGTTTTTGTTCAGGCTTGGGACTTTGCAGCAGGAAATAATTTTGGAGTAGAGATGCAAAAAGGTTCATCAAAGTCAAAGCATACATTAGCTTTATTATCAAATAACTATATAGAATCAAGTTTTACACAACCAGAGTGGGTGGCAGCATTTGTTGAAGATCCAACAGGAGAGAAGCGCAAATTAATTCCAGTAAGAATTTCAGAAGTGAAATTAGAAGGGTTACTACCTGGTATCATTTATATTGATTTAGTAGGAAAAAATGATGAAGAGCAGGCTATAAAAGAAATTTTATCAGGTGTACAAATGGGAAGAAAAAAACCATTATCACGTCCGTCCTTCCCAGGATTTCCATCTCGGAGTAATACGAACGATAATGTTCCCCAGGGTGAATGGTATAATGAATGGGTAACGATGCGACTAAATGAAATAGAAAGAGGGAATGCTTTACCGAAAATTTCTGATGGTTCAAAATTAATTGTTCATCTTATTCCTATAGAAGCGGTTACTACTTCTAATACGCATAGTATAAAAGATTTAGAGCAGAGGAGTAATTTAGAGCCATTTCTAAGTGGTGGGTGGAATCATTCAATAAATAAACATGGTTTTTATACATATGCTACGACATATTTTGGTGATAAGGGAAATCCACCTGGCTATGTTCAATTCTTTAAAAATGGTATTATTGAATCTGTAGATACAGAGATGCTAAATAAAAGATATGACAAATATATCCCAGGGATAGCCTTTGAGCGAGATATACTACATCTTATCGATAGTAAATATAAGGTGGCCTTGAAGGAGTTGGGGATTAAACTTCCTTTTGCGATTAGTATCACTCTTACTGATGTTGAGGATTATTATATTTCTATGAATCCAAAAGCTTCAAGAGGAAAAATAGGGGACAGAATTTTAAAGCTTCCTTCAGTTGTAGTGAATTCATGGGATGGGAATATTGGAAAAGCCCTTCGTCCAAGTTTCGATTATTTGTGGAATAACTGTGGAGTTGCTGAATCCCCAAATTATGATGCTGAAGGGAACTGGGGTCCGACAGAGGGTCGGTATTAAAGGGGATAAACAGTTTTAGATAAACATAATTTTAGGTGTTACAGTAGAAGAAACAATGTAGATTAGTACGTTGAAAAAAGAATGCAGATTAACAGCTGCATTCTTTTATTATAAAGCTCTTTATTCTTTTCCTAAGTTCATACAATAAAATCTTAACTTTTCTTCAATTATAATATCCATTGTTATACCACAAATATCTGCTAATTCACGAATGGTATCTTCATTGAATAAAAATTTATTTCTTAACCTACTTACAGGGAGTTGGTGTTTTTCAATAATATCAATTAGTTCTTCTTTAAATTCGTTATTATTATGCACGATATTATTTCTGATTGCTATCCATGAGCATAGTTTTTCAAATTTAGGTGTTACAATTAATGCATTCTGTACGGATGGATTTAGAGATTTATCTATATATTTCAAGTATTTAACAGACCCTTTATCACGACGGCAGATTTGTTTTATATCTGGTAAATTCTTGTCATTTTCCATTAAATTTCTACAAATTGAGTGTAATGTAGATTCGAATAAGCTTAAAAGCTGGACAACCATACCCGAAGAAAAAGCATTGATTTCTATGTCCTTATCCCAATAATAGAGGGTTTGCCTATCTAAATACCTGGATGTAGCAATTTCATATGCATAGTAATCTTCTTCGTCTTTACATTCTTCCTTCCACTTCTGCAATTCATTTCCGATTTTTTTATACTTTTCCGCAAAAGATTTAATTTCTGCATTTGTTGTTTTAAACAACTTTCGAGTTGATCTTAACAGTCCTAATGACTCTTCATAATAGGAAGATATACTAGGATAGATTTCATGACATACTTTCTCTCCGATAGGATTCTCACGTGAATCTATTCTTAACCAATCATATGAAGTCTTAAACTTGTGTGTAGGTAATTCATGCGTAATTATTTCTTCAAACTGTTCATCAATACCCGTCATGTTAATTCTCCCCTTTAAATAATATAATTTTAGCATGTTTCACCTAATCTAAATAGTTTAAAAGTTTAGAACCATAATGTGGGTGTGGAAGAGTAGATTAAAGAAAAAATTAAAAAATTTTATTATCCCTACACAAGAGGATTCTTTATTATTGATGATTGTTACTTATAAGTAACCGATTGGAGGTGGTAAAAATGTTCTTTAATTTAGATGAAATTATGACAACGAAAGAAGCGAGTGATCGTTGGAGGATAACACAAATTGCGTTGAGGATGAAACTAAAGAGATCCAGAGGGCCTCTTATCAATCATTCTTATAAATGATCAGAATTTGTTTTAAATTATCAATTATAATTTAAATATAAAGATACATAAATAAAGTTCTTCAATCGAAGAAGAATAAAGCGACACAACTTTTTTATAAACGGTATGATTTTATTTCTGTTTTAATTTTTTCCTAAAATAAAAAACCCTCCAGCAATTAATTTGATGAAAGGGTTTTTTAAGTTATTTAATCATTTATAGATATATATTATCTTGTTTAATTTGATTTAAAACTCGTTCAATCAAGTGAATTTTTTTGAATATATCTTTTCAAAGATTGTATTCATTTTCTGGGATTGGTTTTCAAACAAATTTTTATCTAATAATTTATAAACTTGCTCTTTTACTCTATTATTACTATTCATTATTTCTTCAATTTCCAAATCAGTTAAATAAGCAATTAAATTTATATCAGTTAAATTTAATTCTATATTATTAAATACTAAATCAAAGTACTCAGAAAATCCTTTAAACTGATTCACATAGTCTTGAATTTCTTTTTTCTGAATGCATCCATTTCTATACAAGTCAGTTAAGATATTTAAATTTGTTTCAACTGGATTTGGATATACGCTAAACTCACTTTTTTGGTTCTCTATTTTAAAAACTGTATCTTCTAAAATTTTAACATTAATTTTTTCATTAGAAGAACAAATTCCTTTTATTAGTACGCTGCAGTAGAAAGAAATTTCGTTGTGTTGCAAATCATCTTTTTTATGTTCTATTTCATTTATTAGATTTCGTATTATATCTAACACTTTATTTTGTTGAGTATCAGTTATACCTTTAATAATTGGCAAAATTATTTCACTCAGTAATTTATAAAGGGAAACATAGTCCTTTTCTTTAAATTTAGTATTAATTAATTCTAGATAAATAGATATTACAGAAGTATCGATTAAATATTCGTTACTGTTTGTGTATATTCTGGTTAAATTTGTATATAAACGAGCGGTGTCGAATTCCCAAATTCTATTGTTTTGCTGATATATTTTCAAATATGTGACTAAATACTTAACCACTATTTCTTGACTTATCAATTCTCTATTGGCCCCTGAAACTATAAATTTGTTTACGTACTTAAATTCATTCACATACATTTTCTCATTGAAAATCAGCAATAGTTTTTCAGCAATCAAATTTATTTGATTAGATTCTAAATTTAGTTTTGATAGCAATGTCAGCAAGTTACAAAAGTAACTTTCGCTTTTTTGTTTATCCTTACTTTTTATAATATTATTCAATACTGTATCTAATAGTTGCATTAGATACTCTAATGCTTCTGGCTCTATATTTATCTGTCTCAAATGGTATTCATTAAAAATTGCTTCTAAATCTTTGGTTTTTAATTTGGTTATCATTATATAAACTGTAAATAAATTCAATTCATCGATTTTATTCACTTTAAGATCTGAGAAAATTCCCTTTGAATTATTTTCAGATTTAGTACAGTAACTTGCAATAATACCTTCAATAAATCTTTTGTATAAGCTTTGAACTTCACTGTATTTTTCTAAACACAAATAATTTGCCTTGATAAATAACCATATATTAGTGATTATATGAAAGTTTCTATCCAACGCACTATTAATTGAAAATCCACCATTTTTAATAGTAAGTTTTGTTTTCTTTAATTTTTCTACTTCTTTCGTTAATCTATTTTGAACTTTATATATCAAATTGAAATTTTGTATTTCTTTTACGAACTCTAAACTTTTTCTCTCTTTGTAAGGCAATTTTAAATATATTTCTTCTAAATCTAGTTCCTCAATTTCTAACTTTGTTTCTAAATCTACACTATCAAAAGAAAATTCAGTTAACATATCCCCAACATGCTTTCGATTAAACTCGGATATATAGTAGATTAAATATTCCTTATCAGAAAAAGATTTCAAAGAGATACTTTTATAATATTTATAAGCCTCTAAAAAGTTGTCCGATTCATAATAAGAAAATGCTTGTTTCAGCATTGAAAAATAGTCCCTATCTAAAATAAGGTTATTAGGGTTTTCAAGATTTTTTTTGGCGATTAAACTATCAGATACTATTATTTCATTTATTATTTTATTTAGATAAGCATTACCTTCGTTTTCATAAAAAACTACTTGTTTATCTTTAGAAACCCCATCAATATTTGCTTTATTAAATATTAAGCGGATTTTCTTAAATAAATCATCTTCTTGAAGTTGTTCACTTTTAGAAAATATGTTAGTTAATATATTTTCATCCTGTAAACAATTTATGGTTTTATCACCATACAAGTCATAACTGATCGACTTCAAATTCAAACTTTTAATTATTTGCTCTGGCATAATAAAATTTAATTTCTCAAAACATCTTAATTTATCATATATGTACTCCAAGCCCTTTAAGCCATTAGAATTATTAAAGGTGTTAAAATACTTTATTACATCATATAGTTTGTTTCCCCTCCAGTTTGAGTCATCGAAAATTTTATTTTGCGGCAAAGAATTTATCTCATCATAATATATAATATTTATTCCACGGTTTTTATAATAGTGATGTTCCATTTTAGAATATTCTTTACTACTTTCAATGAGGTAAGCCGGTTGAAAATGATTCTTTAAAATACTTTTAACCCATTGAAATATCAAATTAAAATTAGGATCATTAACAGAATAGCCTATAAAGAGGACTGTATTTGTAGCAATTAAAGATTTTAAATAGTTTTCAATTAATGTAAAGTTAGATGAATAGTTTAAATAATCATCTTCTTTCAAAACTATATTTTTGTTTTCAAAATCGCCGTGCATTTTAATAATTGTTTTATTTAAATTATCATAGGGTAAATCAAGATCATGTTTTACTACATGATAAAAATGCCCTCCCTCAATAGCCGCTTCTTCTAGTAAAGTATCATAATTTGTAGTTATAATATGAGTGGGATTAAGTTTAAATATTTCATTGTGTAAAGGGTTAGTTTTATACTTTCTAGAGAAAAAGACTTCATTTAATTTTTCAAAATATTCCTTTTCTCCCCTCTCATTATAATAAAATTGGGGTATCTTTAAATATGTATCTGTAGATTTTTTATCATCGAACTCCCCTAAATCTGTAGACATCGCAGCTATTAGTTCTCCCCATGTAGGGATTCCTGAATTTGCGGATACCCCTGCACCTACAAAAACGACTAATTTATTACTCTTACTTGCTTCTTTAATCTTTCTTATACTTGTCTCTACAAAATAATCACTCATTATTATTTACCTACTTCCCTATAAAATTTCTCCCCTATCTTTTTACTATAAAAACTTTTTATATTTCTTCAGCCATGAAACTAGTATTGTTAATTATATTTTATTCATTTGATTTCCTTATTTTTAAAGTAGACTTTATAAAATTGTCTAAGAATCTTTAAACTTCTCAAATTTGTAAGATGAAATAGATCTCTATCAATATAATTCATTAAACTGACCTATTATTTTAAGTATAAGCGAACGAACGTTCAACATCCATATTTAACAAGTTAATTATTGAAACCATGTGTGTGTTCGTTTCTGATAGCCAAATTTTATTCAACTTTCTGTTTATCGTGTGAATTTTACATAACAAATAAAAAAGCACTTTATTTGGTTGCTTATCGTAAATATCTAAAAGTTATTTGTAAAATAAATACAGGAAAAAATATACGCTTTGATGTACAGTAATTTTTTATATATTCAGGTGAAATTAATGAGTAAAAATCAGAAAAGCAAAAAGAACTTGTAGAAATCACTACAAGTTCTTTTTTACATTATCTAAAAAAGTTAAAACAAACTATCTCATAATTTGAATCGGAGCAAACACTCTAACTACGGGTTGCCTTCATTATATACCAAATCCTAACAAGTGAAGTTATAATGTTTGAAAATTATGTGAATTCAGAAAGGAAAAGTAAAACCCTGATTATAATTCCTAAAAATCTCAATTGTTTATTTTGCACAGAAGACTTTAAAACAATATCTATGTCATAAAAAATTACAAAAAGTGTGAGTGTAGGTAAATAGAGAAGAATGTTGCATTCTTACTTAAAGATATTTAACTATATTTAAAAATAATATAGTTATTTGGAACGTACATATAGTTATACGTAACTATTAATCGTAAGGAAATTCATCTCACCATCTTATTCATCACCTTTTCTTTTTAAAATAACCTAAATATAAATTAATGTGTAATTTCTATATAACAAAGAAAAAAGTACCTACTTTCATAGGTACTTTTTTCTTTAATTAATTGTGTATCTAGTCCCAATGGCAATTTCATTTATATTTTTATCCAAAACTTAATTATTCCACCCAAGAGGAAAATTTGTTATATCCATCATCATTAATCCAATCATATACACGATAAACCAATGACAAGAGACATATATGCATAAGAATGAGAAAATATATTTTATTAAAAAAACAGCTATGTATTATATAGACTGGATATTCTTCATAATCTTATTTATTTAGATAAGATGCTAATTCAACAGATACTATTTCATTTACTTCTCTTATATTCCCATCTAATTTTAGTAAATGATTTTTCAACTCATTTTTTGTTTCAAAAACTCTCTCAGTATAAATCGTTTCAAAAAACAAATTGCTTTTTTCATACAAGTCAAAATGCTCTATTTCAACAATCATTTCAATAACTTCATCTTCTATCTTTTTGATTTCATCAAATTTATTTTTAAACATTTGTTTTAATTCAACATTTAAATTTTGATTTAACAAGAAACGATTAATATCTTCGATACTTCTTTGGATTTTATCAAACCTTCTTTTCAATAAATGGAGCTTTACAACTTTCTTTTTTATAAGCTTATTTTTATCTTTATCTTCATTGTTCGCGAAATTCCAATAAACAGTAGCCATTGCCACTAGCATTGCACCGAAGGTCGAATTTGTAGATTTTATTATTTCAGCATTAGTATCCATATTGAATCCTTTAGCAATGAAAGAACTTATTCCTTCTAAACCAGCAAATAAACCAAAATATAATACGATTGCTACAAAACAAAATACTACAGAAAAAGTTATTAATGTTAAAACTGTGTTCTTCCAATTAGTTTTTTCTCTAAACATAAAATATTCTCCTTATTAATTTCTTTATTACATTATATAACGAAATACAGATTTATGTATTCTTCTCTCAAAAAAGATACTGCAACGATTATGGAGTTCAATATAAAACCATTTAAAATTGTTCAAAAAATAAAAAGTGATTTACCGTTTATAAAGGTATACCTTTACAAACATAGGAGACCTATCTATGAAACGTTGAAACATCAAGTTTACAAAGGTGGTTCGAATTATTTTATAAACGTTTATTTTTAATGAACACCTTTATAAACAAAAATGGTATAATTGCGGTAACTAATGTAAGGAGAATAAAAAACGTGGCAAATATTTATGGATATATACGTGTAAGTACAAAAGATCAAAATGAACAACGTCAGTTACATAAGATGATGGAACGAGGTGTGGAAGCTCGACGCATTTTTGTCGATAAAGCAAGTGGACGACATTTTGATCGCCCTCAATATCAATTATTACGAAAAATATTAAGTACAAGTGATATTGTTTACATAGATGCCTTAGATCGTATGGGCCGCAATTATGATGAGGTAATTTCAGAATGGAAGTATATAACAAGAGAATTACAAGCTGATATCATAGTTTTAGAAAATGAAACCCTGTTTGATAGTCGGAAATTTCGTGAGATGGGTGATATGGGTCGATTGATGGAAGATCAATTTTTATCTTTGCTATCCTATGTTGCAGATCAAGAGCGCAAAAAAATTCATCAGCGACAAGCAGAAGGGATTGCGGTAGCTAAATCTCAAGGAAAACATTTAGGCCGTCCTCAATTGAATCTTTCGACCTTAAGCAAACAACAAATATATATAATAGAAGAAACTCATTCAAAATGGAAAAGTGGAGAAATAACCGCTATTATGTTTATGGAAATGTTAGAGCTAAAGAAAAACACCTTTTATAAAATAATGAAGGAATATGAAGAGAACAAATTACAAACTAACTAAATGAAGAATAAGAGCCGGATGTTTCTCAGAGTAGAAAATCCGGCTCATTTTATGTTGAAATTTGCTTAGCATATATTTCCGTTAAACTGTGGGCGAGATCCCATAAAGATAAAAACCAAATATTAATTAGACATTGAATTATATACATAATTTCTTTTAAAGAATGAAGCGATAAGGCTCCTAACCGCAAGGACTGCAGGGATCGCCTAATTAATTAGAGTTCAATAGAACTCTTTACTTATGAATCCGTCACTTCTAAACAAAGTGAAAAGGGAGGTAGTTCAACCTCTGCCCATAAACATAAGATTTTTAAAAAAAGGACCTCTTAACATACAAAAAATGTATAAAAGATATATGTTATAAATATATATCTTTTATACATTTTATATCTATTCTTATGATTTCATAAAGTTATTTTTTCGTTAATGCTTTTGCTTGTTTAATTCTTGCAAATATAGAGCTAGACTTATACACTAATACAGCCCCGTGATACAAACGAATATTAACTGCAAACAGTATAATAATAGTAATTACTAAAATACTTATTGAAGCAATAGGCTCCCATAACATTAGCTCTGTCGTATTCATTCTCATTGGCATAATCATTGATGATGTAAATGGAATGAACGAAAAAACTTTTACAATTATATTATTTGGATCAACAATTCCAAAAGTCATTACAAAAAAACCTACCATTACGAGCATAACTGCAGGTAATAAAGCTTGACTAGTTTCCTCAACCTTTGTAACAAGAGCACCCAATAATGCCCCAATGAATAAGTAGAGAACATATGCTAATAGAATAAATAAAATAGTAAATATGAAATATGAAATAGAAATCATTTCTATTACATCTTTTATAACATCCCAGTACTCTCCACCAATTAAATACGTTATACTAAACGCATATGCAACTATTATTACTATTTGAGTCACACCTACACAAAGAATACCCACAATTTTTGAAAGTAGATGCGTTGTGGGTGATACACTAGATATTAATATTTCCATTATTCGTGTACCCTTTTCACTTGCCACATCTGTTGTAATCATCGATAAGTAAGAAAGAATAAATATATAAATTAGAAATCCTACTGCATATGAGACAATAGCACCTAATTCCTCATTTTGATTGTTCTTTTCAGTATTATTTAGGTTAGTTTCTTTCAAATTTATATTTGAATTCAATATTTTTTGTGCTTGTTCGGAATTTAATTTCATTTGTTCAATTGTAAAAAGCTGATTACTTGTTTTTAAGTCTTGTGTAATAAGTGACATTTCGCTAACAGATAATGAATCTTCTGTTCTTAACTCTGCTTCTAACTGATTGCTAGCGTTTGATTTTAAAAGTAGTACGGCATCAGCTTTCCCATCTTTGACTTTTTTATCCGCCGATGAAACATCACTGTTTAATTTTTGATATTTTATTGTTTTGGTATCCTTTAAAAATGAAGTAATATTTTCCTCAGCTTGATTAACAACTATAATTTTTGTTGAACTACTTTCGGAATTTATCAGCTTTTGAACTTTTGGCCATAATACAAGAGCTGTAATTATCAAAAGAATAAGAGTTGTTGTGATAATAAACATTTTATTTTTTAGCTTTTCAGTATATATATGAGAAGTTAAAAATTTGAAGTTAGACATGCTTTTCACCTACTTTAATTTTAAATATGTCTTCTAGAGATAAATAATCTAGGCTAAAACGCTCAATAAACCCTTTTTGGGTAACATAGTTAAAAATATTAGGGGCTACAGACTCATTCTCCAACAACATATGATAATAATTTTTTTGTTTAGTTATATTAATTACTCCAGGAAGTACACTCAATTCTTCTTTTGAAAATGGTCCTCGAATAGTCAAATTAACTTTTCCAAAACTCTCTTTTAACTTATCAATTGAACCGGAATATAGCGATTTCCCTTTACGTAATAAACATATATTATTACAGAGTTCTTCAACATGATCCATACGGTGACTAGAAAAGATAATTGTTGTACCCATTTCTTTCAATAAAATAATAGACTCTTTTAGTAAATTCGCATTTATAGGATCCAACCCACTAAATGGTTCATCTAAGATTAAAAGTTTAGGTTTATGTATTAAACTTAAAATTAATTGTACCTTTTGTTGATTTCCTTTTGATAGAGTTTCTGTTAATGATTTACGTTTATCTTCTAACTCAAATTTTTTGAGCCAATACGTTATCTCATCTTTTAATACATTCTTTTCTTTTCCCTTTAAACGTCCAAATAATAAAATTTGCTTTTCAACAGATAATTTAGGGTACATTCCTCGTTCTTCCGGTAAATATCCAATGTTACTACTTCCTAAGTTACCCTTATTACCAGAATCCCACTTAATTGTTCCTGAAGATGGTTCTAATAAACCTAAAATCATTCTAAATGTTGTCGTTTTACCTGCACCATTTTGTCCAATTAAACCAAATATCTCTCCAGGTGGAACTTCAAATGATAAATTATCTACGGCTATAAAATCCCCATATTTCTTTGTGATGTTTTCAACTTTCAATACTGACACCAACCTTTTAAACTATTGTATATCCATAATCAATTATAATGTTTTGCCCTCGAATCGCTCTGCTTTTATCTGATATAAGAAATTCTAAAGTGTTAACTACATCTTCATTATCAAGCAAACGTCCATATGGGATTTTTTTTAATAATTTTTTTCCTTCATGTGTAGAAAAATAATATTCATTACTTTCATTTCTAATGTAAGTTGGAGAAATACAATTAATTTTTATATCTTTCTCTTTATCTTGTAAAAAATCTATTGTTAGATTTTTTATTAGATGTATAAGTGCAGCTTTAGATGTACCATAATCAATTCTATTTTCATGAGCAACAACACCATTTTGTGAAGCAATTGCTACTATTGAAACTTCTTTATTTAGGAATCTATATATTCCCTTTAAAAAAAACAAAAAGGCTGACAAGTTAGTCTCCATTGTGTGATTCCAAGTCTCTTTAGAAATGTCATAAAAATTACTAATGGAATTTATTCCAACTAAATTCACAATAGCATCTACTTTGAAGTTATTTTCTTCTAATAAAGAAAATAACTCACAGTAAGTATTAGAATTTGATATATCAAATTCTAATGACACAATATTGGTATCTATAATGTTTTTTTTCAATTTTTTATCTAAGCAAATCATATTGTATTTTCCACTGAAATGTTTTTGTACGGTCTTGCCTAAATATCCTTCAGACCCTAATATAATCATGTTCTTCATATAAAACACCCTCACACTACTATATAAATTTAATAATCTTGTTCGATACTTTTTATGATAATGTAAAGTGCTTTCTTTAATTTTTCTTCTTCAATAAGTAATGGTGGAAAAATAGTTAAACCACATTCATTTAATGTTGGAGAATTATAGTAATACGTTAGCACTCCGAAATTTTTTAACCGATCCAATATACGATACATTACTTTCAAATCTTTTAATGGAATAGACAACATGCTACCTTGCCCTCGAAATTCAATGTTTTTTGAATTTAAAGAATTTCCATACAAAGACTCTATTTTCTTAACTTGTTCAACAATTAGACTTTCATATTTTCTATAAAATGATAATGTCTGTAAAGCAGATGATATTCCTAAAATATTTCCATTTTGCGTTGAAAAATGTTCAATATGACTAGATTGTAACCCATTGATGATTTTTTCATTTATAGCTACTACTCCGAAAGGTAATATGCCGTTATTAATAGCTTTACTTAGTATTAAAATATCTGGTGCATAATTTAAATCATAATATTTAAATCTAGAACCTGTTCTATAAAATCCGGTTGCAACCTCATCAAAAACAATTAATATATCATTCTCTTTGCATACCTTCATTATGCTATTTAAATATTCATTAGGAATTGTTAATGTTCCAGATGAACCAATTATAGGCTCTAATAAAAATGCAGAAATTTTATCCGCATTATTAGTTAAATATGCTAGGATATTTTCTAAAGATATTTTGTCTGTAGGATAAGTTTTGAATTCAATATTGTTTATTTTTGGTTCATATATTTCTGTAATTTCTTGATCTATACCACTAACTGACATACCACCAAAGAAAGTGCCATGATATCCTTCTCGAAAAGATAGTATTATTTTTTCCTTCCCAGCAAACTGCCGAATAAGTTTTATTGATAATTCTGTTCCTTCAGAACCACTATTTGTGTAGAATATCTTTGAAAAGTCAGATTGATTATTATTGATAAAATCCAATAATGCATCTGCATATTCATTATAAATTTCATGTTGATATGAATGAATATCTAAAAAAGGAATCCCCTTTTTAAATATTTCCGAAAAAGATTTCTCTATTTCTGCATAAAGTTCTACATTATAGCCTAAAGACACATTCCACAGCCCGCTTCTTAAATCCAAATATTTTTTACCAAAGGTATCAAATATATATGTTCCTTCCATTCTTTTTACATTTATATCAAATTGAGGTTCCTGATCAATCGCCCCCATCGGAATACTATAACTTCGACTACTCATTTTTTCTCATCTCCACTAATAGATATATATTCTCTTTTAACAGAACATTAAGAGAATAATTATTCCTCTCACACATTTCATTTAATATGTCCAGAGTATATAATTTTTCAAGGGAATAACCCAATTTATTAGGGATACTATAGCTACGATGCTCCATTTTTTCTCATCTCCACCAATAGGTATACATTATTTTCTACCAGAACATTAAGAGAATAGTTATTGCGCTCACAAATTCCATTTAATATTTCTAAACTATATACATTTTTAACAGAATAACCTAATTTTTTTTGATTTTCGCCCTGTAAGTACACATTTAAAATAAAGTGTGGATAGCTCAAATAATTAGCAAAAAAGATTTTCTTACCTTTCTGAGTTGAAATATTTACTTTTCCATCTAGTTTGTCGAGAGAATCTGGATTAATAAAATCAAATATAATGGATCCACCTTCATCAAGTAATTCTTTGATGGTCATTACGAAACTTTCAAAATCTTCGTGAGAGAACAAAGAAATTGTAGTTGCAGGAATAATAATTTTCGAAAAAGATATTCCCATTTCACGTAATTCCTCTGTATCTTGTACTCTTATATTAAATATTTTATGTCTATATTCGCTTAATATATAACTAGTCATCTCTTGTGAGGGCTCTATTCCATATATATTAAAACCCTGCTTGGAAAGGGGATTAAATATACGCCCCGACCCAGAACCAATCTCAAGAATAACATCATCTTTAGCTAATATGTTTTTAAACATCTCTAAATCATCTTTGTTTAACTCTTGATTATAAAATGTTACAAAATCTTCATCTAAATAAACCTCATCTAGAATTTGAACATCCGGTATATCTAATTTCTTTTTAAATGGTCCAAAGAATTTTTTATCATGCATTCTTGATTAACTCCTTAAATTCATTTAATAGAATTTCATAGTTTTCACCTAAGGAAGACTTTACTTCAGAGTTATCTAGCATATCTTTTAAATATGCTTCTAGTAATAAGTGAAATACTTCATTAACTTTAAAAAACTGCCCCGTACTAACCGAGTAACACATTTGTGAATCTTCAGTTTTAATGCCTATCAAATTAAAATTGGAGTCATTATCTTGATATGGGAATTGGAACGAAGTATATGGGGTAATAAATTTGCTACATTTACTTTTAATTGAGCACATTAAACCTAAAAATAAAGGATAGAGTAATATCATTGGATTTTTAGTGCTGGTTACATTTTTATTATTACTTAAAATAATCATCAATTCTTGATAACTAAGTTCAATTTGTTTAGATAACCTATTAGTTCTTAAATAATCTTTATAGATACCATCAGCAGAATAAAATAACCTATTACATCCCTCTATATTAGCAATCGTAGCATAGTCAATATAGCCAAGAATCTGTGATTCATTCACAACTTGACTAGTTTCCTTTATACTATGTAATATATTGTCCAATTCAGTTTTAGTTATAGTTATATACTCTTTTCTACTTATGGATAAATCTATTTCGTTTGTTGACAAGATTGGAAATGGAATCAGATCGGAATAGTTTTGACCTTCCATTGTTTCTTTACAATATATTGCACTATTAATGCCCATATTATTAAAGATTGTATCGCTTATCTCGTCTAATAGTCCCATATCATCTATGTATAAATGCTTAATTAATTTTTTGTTCAAATTAGCTGGATACATACCAGTAATTAATGCATGTCTACCATTTTTTAATTGATATGTCGAGAAATCTTTTTCCGTAATCGCTTCTAAGGAAGAAAAATCTATACTTTGATAAGCATCTAAGCATACTTCCTTATAGCCCATTAACTGTTGTAATTTATTATCATATAAATAGAAATTCACTTCTGACAAAGTATTCAAGTAATTTATTAATTTAATTATTCGATTAGGGTTTCCCAAACAGATAAAGCAGTAATCTTCACAATCTTGAAAATCTAAATATTCAAAAAAATCAAGAATTGAATTGTTATCAAAATCAAAACAGTCTAAATCATAATTCCCTTGAATTAAGTTATTTTGATTAATAGCTTGTAACATTCCTATTTTATTTTCACTTATTATTGTTACTAACTCCATTTTACTTATTCCCCTCTAATCAATATGATATATCATTTTTTAACATTTTTTGATACTTAACTAGTTTTTTAATTACATGATATAGAATAATAATACTCCAAGCAGTAACTATATAAATGCTCCATTGACCTATGTGTATTTTTGTTAATTTGTTCAAATAATAAATTGAATATGACCAAATTCCAACTACCCCTAAACCAGATAATAAACCATATATACATAATACTGTTTTTTCAGTTGTATTAAATTTATTACGGTATTCCCCATACTTTCTTCCTTGAAATGAAAGTAAATATTTAAAACTTTTTCCTCTTAAATTTGTGATATTGGTTAATTGGACCAGTATCCAATAACCATCTAATTTAATTATTGGGGTTAAGTTAAATATTATATTAACAATATTAAATCCTATATAATAAATCAGCAGATCAATATTTTTTCCGTTAGAAAATAATATAAAACACAAAATGGAAGAAATACAAATTAATATAATTTGGCTGAATACTCCTCCTAATAAAACCAGCAATTTATGTCGTTTTTTCTTGAATAAATATATAGAACTAACATCACAATAAAAGGCAGGACTTAAATATAAAAACATTACGCCTATTTCTTTGACTTTACCACCAAAACGATAACATAAGATTGCATGCGCCATTTCATGCACAAATATTGTTAAAGTAATAAGTATATACATAGAGATTATAATACCGATATTTACATTACTAAATTTAACTGTACCCATCCATTCATTTATGTTTAAAAATAAAGTAGTCATTCCTACTATCACAATTGTTAAAAATAAAGAAAGAATTATTGGAATATGTTTTCCTGTATAAAGCCATTCATTCTTCGCGAAAAAATCCGATGGATTTTTTCTAAATAGATAAAACCGAGACAATTCACTTTTCTTTTTTTTATGGGCTAATTTTAACGATTTTTCCTCACTCAAAAATCCTAGACTTTCGTAATTTTCCCATAAAAATTGTTGTTGGTCTTTTGATAAAAATGTACTAGTTGTGTCTTGTCCTTTATATATATCTAATAAATATTGAACTTCAACATTCCCAACTTTTATATAAGATTGTGTAATAGTGTTGGTCAATATATATGATGTTTCTGACGTTTTTTGTAAATTTATGAAATCTGGAAGTTGATGCATTCGCTTCCTCCATATACTCATTATTTGACAATAGAGCCTAGAAATAAAATTTCTAGGCTCTATTCATTAATTTAAGTTAAAGCAAGGGCAAGGGCACCAACAGCAGCTCCTGCTGCTGCTGCTCCATCTGTCACGCCTGATAAAAAGTCGTGCATTGCTCCTGGAGCAATTACTTCTTCCATAAGTTCGAATTGTAATGTTAATTCTGGATTAGTTACGTTTTCCATGTAAAATCTACCTCCCAGTTAATATTAAGTTAGAACTGCAATACCTACACCAATACCAATACCACCAACAAAGCCACCGCCTGCCATCCAACCCACTACATACGGATCCATGTTACCTGGTGCTTGCATAGTTTCTAATTTTTCAAACATTAATTTCTGCTTTTTCATTAGAAATACCTCCTTCTTTTGTTATTTGTGAATCTCTATATAGAAATATAATGACGATTCGATTTCATTATATTCCCATATATTTAAATAATCAACAGAATACTATAGTTAAATAGGACTTTTCCGTCACAATTTAGACACATTTACCCTCTGAAATCTATATATTTTTTTTTACATTTATGACTACAAATAATGTACAATGGTATTTATTACATAATAGACAACTAGAATAATACATAGTTAATGTATAGTAATAAATAACACTAAAAGAGAATACAGGTTTGATTTTTTCTATAATTTATACAAACTAACATGATATTATTCTATTAAAAGGTAATACATCACTATAAATTTTTATAATATTATTTAGAGATGTATTAATAGGAGGTGAGGAATTGGTCAAGAATTTACCTTTGCTAACATTGATGTTTATTACAGGTTGTATTATTTCATTAATTACATCTAAAGTAGAAATGATTCCTGCTTTGGAATGGACATTACGAGGAGTAGGGTTTATTATCACTATTTGGAGCATAATAGCTTTACTGTTACATCTCCGCATCTATAATAGCCCTAAAAAATAAAACAACTATAAATTTAAAAAATGCAAACAATTAAAATACATTTTAATTGTTTGCATTTTTTATTAATTGGATAACTAAAAACATGATTTTAGCGAAATAGACACATTCTTATGTAACTATTCCCAATAGTTGATGAATGAAGTTCACCTTATTCTGGATACAATCGCTCGACAAAGTAAGTTGTCTTTTTTAGAGTACTACTTATCCGTATGCCTAAGTTTAGAAGAGTAAATACGCGAATCATTAATATTTTGTTTTTTAGATAAAAAAACTCCCATTTAGTACTAAGTTGATATTAGTTTGACATATACTACGGATTATATTATTTTAATCATTCAATGCTATATTACTTAATAATGTATTGAATAAACTTTTAATTGAAGGTGATTATTTGTCCAAAAATAATATAATTGAAATGGATCAGTTAACAGATTTAGCATACTACATTCTACTATCACTTCTTGAAGAAAAACATGGATACTCCATTATGAAGCATGTTGAAACTCTCACTAACGGAGAGGTTACAATTGGTCCTGCATCATTATATCCATCATTAAAAAAACTACAGCATGCGGGATTTATTCAATTACTTGAAGATAAACATGACCGTAGAAAAACATATGTAGCTACTCAAAAAGGAAAAATAATATTGATGAATGAAATTGAAAGAAGAAGTAAAATGGTAGACCATGGGAAATCGGCTTTAAAAAGTTCTTTTACAAAGTTTCTTAACAGATAAAAACCGTATAGATTTACCGAAATTAATCACCTACCATTGGGTGATTAATTTCGGTAAATACATAAAAAAGTTCTTTCGGGATGAAAGAACTTTTTTATGTAACGCTAGTATCTTTTTTTACTTCTATTTCTTTTAATGAATCTATAAATTTTATCCATGACAAACGCTTCTTGTTCTTTCCAAATAACCTCAGCTTCGTCTAATGTAACTACTTTCACTAATTCCTCAATTGCTGTATCTTTAACTAAAAATGTAGCTACAGTTCCTGTAGATGTTGAATATTTAGTAATAACTGAATCTATAATAGTATCAATTTCCAGTACATTCTTATTAGATTTATCTTCATTTGGATTACTTTCTTTTAATATTTTTTTATCAGAAAGTTCTTTTAATCGGGAGTTTAGAATAAATTCTACATAACCGATTGGCGAATCAATATCTGAACGAAAACGTATATCCTCAATTATCTCTAATACAATCTCCTTATGATTTGCCCATTTCTCAAAAACTTTTGGAAATACTTTTTCTTTACAACGTTCTTCAAATCTTTTAATTTTTTGCTCGAATGTATTTGGCTGTTGAAACTTATCTAATTTCTTTTCAAAATGAACTAAATCAGAATCTTTCCTTTTCTGAGCACGAATGATGAATCTAATTTTTTGTACTTTCCTACCTAGTTTAATTTCCTCAAATTCAAAAGAAATATCAGTTTTTTTGTTTAATTCTTTTTGAGAAGGCTTCAATACACGTTGCTTGAAATTTGCATAGTTAGGGTATACATCCATTGCATCTAAATAATACCTTAAATTTTCTAGACTAATTGTACGTTCCCTTAAATCTTCATATTGCTTAAGTAGTTCATAAATACGTATAGCATATGTACTTTTTAATTTAACAACATTAGCCAACCTATAGCTTGTAAATTTGCTGCTTAGTTCTAATAAGAATGGCTTTAATAAAGGATCGAAACGCATATCAATTGTCCCTTTATTTCTATTGTAAATTGCCGAAGAAAGCCAAGATACTTGTATTAATTCTTCCCCTACTCGAATTTCAATTACTTTAGATAATAGTTCCTTTGTAATTTTACTTAACTCTGTATATTTAGTAGATCCATTCAAACCAAGTAAATCATGAAATTGTTTAATTGGGAATGTGTATGTTTTAAAATCCCGGTCGTTGGGTTCAATATTACTAGCCAAACAAAGTAATATTTTTTGTTCAACTAAATTCAAACGTGAATTAGCTTCAATCAAAGTATTTGATTTGGAAACAATATTATTCTCTTTAATTTGTAAATCTTGATTTATAGACATATCTACATACGTCATTCCTTTCTTACCCCTATTGCTAAATTAACTATAACAAACAAAGTCAATTTGTTATAGTTAATTTATTTCAAAATCTTGTAATAGATTTCCAACTGTAAGATGTCTAAGTACTCTACATAACATAATTATGTAGAATACTAAAATAATGAAAATTAATCTTTTTAAATTAATAAAAATAAATATTATGTACCAAATTTGTTATCTTTTAAACCGTTTTTGTTATAGATGAAACCAAATTTGTTATCTTTTAAACCGTTTTTGTTATAGATGAAACCAAATTTGTTATCTTTTAAACCATTTTTGTTATAGATAGGCAACCAAATTTGTTATTTTTTAAACCATTTTTGTTATAGATGAAACCAAATTTGTTATCTTTTAAACCATTTTTGTTATATATAAGTGCTATAATCCCTTATATATCAATATGTTTCAGCTTCCTAAAACATATAAAACATATAAACATATAAAACAATTATTATATAAACATACAAAACATATAAAATCATGTTGAATATATTATCAATTTATAAAACCAAATTTGTTATGTTTATCTTTTTTATAAAAAATATTGTAAATAAATATCCGAATAAAAACCCATTGGTCTCATGCATACAAATGAATACTAATGTTTTTTATAGGTTTAACATTTTGTATCTTTTGTAAAACTAATTCACTGGAAAATTTAATTGACAAACGATTATTTTTCTGAAAAAGTAGCCTAGAGAAATCCTTGTGAAAAAGCAAGGATTTTTCTATTAAAAATGGTATATAAAAGAGATAAGATAACTTGCCATTACTCTGTGAGGGATTTATATATAAATAAAAATAAATAGAAAGAAATTTAAAACGAAAGGAGTCAAATAAATTACACTAAAAATAATTTAATTTTTCTGATTTTTCAGTTCCACCCGCTATATTATAAGTAAGATACTTTAGAAAGGAGCTAACAACTATGGGCTTAGCAAAAAGTTTTTTCCCTTCATTCCCTTCAATAGAGCATGCATCACAACAGTTTCATTCATTTCAATTACGAAAGGAGCCAACAACTATGGGCTTAGCAAAAAGTTTCTTCCCTTCATTCCCTTCAATAGAACATGCATCACAACAGCTTCATTCATTTCAATTACAAGAGGAATTTAAACCAATGGGGGTAGCAAAAGGATTATTCCCTTCAACGCATACAATGGAGAACGCAACACAACTCTTTAATTCATTTCAACAGCAAGAAAAAGAGCGGAAAAATAAAGGGGAAGATTTGATTAATAAAACCCTTAAGAATTGTCACTATATAAACTCCACATTTACTTTAAAGTGAGTAACAAATATATAATTACTGTAGAAATAAAGATAAGAGTAACTATTTAACTGATCCAGGAACTGGAGTTTATATTCCTCGTAGCGTTGGTCACTAAAAAATAAGACCACAATGTAGGTCTTATTTTTTAGTATTATTTAAACCCAAATATTATTAAGTGGGTATATAATTATTATCGAAGAGCAATCTGTAGATCATTTACACATGTCAAAAAGGAAAGCACTTATTTAAATTGCTTTCCTCCCTTTTTTGAGAAATGGGTACAATTACTGATATGTTCCGTATATTGGTAACATATATTATGTTTTTTAATTGATACTAAGAAAAAGAGTCAAGTCTCTTCTATGTGTAATATCTTGTCACTGATCTTTTCTCTTGTGGCTCTTTTACGATCTTAATTGTTTATTATGAATTTCCTTTCAAAATAAGTTCAACTTCTTCTATACTTAATTTACTTGCTTGTGCAATCGTTTCAATTGGTACACCAAGTTCATGCATACCTTTAATGATTTGTATTTTCCCTTGCTGAACCCCTTCTTGAATCCCTTCTTTTTTCCCTTCATTACGAGCATGGGCAAACTTTACGGCTTCGTCCATCAACGCTTTTCCCCTTGCTTCATATGCTTGTCGGAAAGAAGAATCTTGACTCATACGTTCCCATTTATTCATTTATAATTCAAGAATTTCTTGTATTTTTTCTATAGATAAATTCGTAAATTTCGCAATATCTTTTGTTGGCATTCCGTTTTTGTGCATACCACGAATAAGCTGTATTTTCCCTTGTTCAATGCCCTTTTCAATACCTTTTTGTTCTGCATAAGCAAACTTTGCGGCTTCGTCCATCAACGCTTTTTCTCTTGCTTCATATGCTTGTCGGAAAGAAGAATCTTGACTCATACGTTCCCATTTATTCATCGCTTTTTGTAAAATAGGGTCTTGGTTCATCGCAATATCCTCCAATGTTTGGGTTAATTGTTCATCCTCATTCGCTGGAAGTAATAACAACCAACGAACAAATGAATCTTCCCAGGGGTTTACTTGTTCATTCCGCCACTGTTGCATGAGTTTTGGAATCTCCACAATATGAACTTCAATATCATCACTCAATATTTTCTGTTGTTGTTGATTCCATAAGATTCCTGTTGTATGGAATGCTTCATATTCTGGAAACATGACAAAGTTTAATAAATTAATCGTAATTGTTTTATGAAGAGAACTATAAGGCATACCTTTTTGAAGTTGGGATGTGTATAGCCTTCCCCAGTAATATAAACTTCGCTTAATCATGTCATGATTATTATTTAACTGGATTTCTACATTTACCTTTGTTCCCGTATCTAATGTTGCGGAAATATCTAAAATCGATAATTTATCTTCTTCATGTTCTCGGTGCAAGTGTGGGTCTTCTAATTGTAAGGAAACAATAGGGGATTCTAAAGAATCTTGTAACAGAGCATTTAAAAAAGCAATCAAAATATCTTCATTTCCACTTGTGCCAAATAATTGTTTGAAAGCAAAATCAATGCGTAAATTTACTAATTGTTGGTTGGACATGGGTTTTCCTCTCCCCATCTCATATGATGTTTTTCTTTCATTGTACATAAAAGAGTGATCCATATGCAAACAAGCTCTTATATCCGTAGACATAAGAGCTTGTTTGCTACCATACATAATTAACAGATTAGTTGGCTTTCATAGAAATTGAAAGATTGCCTACAGTAAGGAAAACTCACGTTTAGTATACAAAATACAAATAAAAATGCAATACATAAATTGATGCAATATAGTCCAATACATTTAAAATTCTATCCAAACACGTACTGATCCGCTCCAAATTTCAAAATCAATATCAACATTACATATTTAAAAGATGCATTCCTTTCATTCTTACTCTATACTAAAAATGATCAATTAATATGTGCCTGCATTATGCGGAGTTACTATGAAAAAAGTTCCCTTTTTAGGGAACTTTTTTATTATCTTATTTAATCTTATATCGGCTATCTTCTGAAACACATAAACTAGCCGCATTCACTTTTATACTACATTTTCCTAATCGCCGCTTTACTTCCGATTGTAATTTTTCATTTGCTTCCTCTAAAGAACTTGCTGGAATAATTGTAGATTGTGAGCCTGTTACCTTGCCACTATACATCACTGAAAAGTTCAATTCATATTGATGTATCAAGATTTCTCCACTCCTTTTTTTCTGGATTTCCTCACAGATCATTCTTATTTGTCGCTTGCTCCTGTAGTTTTTGAAGATAGGTACGCATTTGCGGTACATACCAGCTTTTTCTTAATCGGATGATCGCAATTCCCACAATTAAAATCAAAAAGGCTTGTAAGAAAATATCTTGTGTTTCCCATAACGTGCACAAATACAGAAGACTTCCCGAACAAAAATAATACATGGCCAATAATAGGTTTATATTTGCGATTATCATTTGTTTCTTTACAATCGTGGCTATTCCTGCCAAAATAAGCGTACAAACTCCTATACTTAAAAAAATATATGCAATAACCTTAAAAAAAATCATCCCAACACCCCTTTTCTTCTAAAAACTCATTTAAGCCACTTAAAAGACCAAATAAAAGGTTTAATCTCATTCAATATCAAACATATTAAAAATCTCTTCAAAATCAATTACAAGCGAATCTGAAACGTCATTTTTTCTGGAATGGAAACTTTTTATGTTGAAAATCATATATACTTTGTTTTCCAACACATCCAATTGAAAACCCTGTAAAAAAAGTTGCACCTATGATTTTTAATCCCCATTGCCATGTGTTTTCCTGTAAAAAATGGTGCGAAATATAGAGACATACCCCTGTACAAATAATGATCCAGATTCCATATTCATCATATTTTCTCTGTTCTAACTTTTGTTCCTGGAACGGATATACCTGGATAAATAAAAAGGCTATCAGCAAAACTGACAGCCCAATTCCCAATACGATCATTTTTTATCGCCCCATTTCCACTCGATTACA
>Ga0209463_1000324_pt1 | contig 41294 bp, 37 predicted proteins | sample AgamicMgSfrz_FD_187169 | JGI IMG/M metagenome (GOLD analysis project Ga0209463, IMG submission 187169) | Agave microbial communities from Guanajuato, Mexico - Mg.Sf.rz (SPAdes) (version 2) | ecosystem: Host-associated > Plants > Phyllosphere > Phylloplane/Leaf | place: Guanajuato, Mexico...
TCGGCTCATCACATCCTGGGGCTGAAGTAGGTCCCAAGGGTATGGCTGTTCGCCATTTAAAGTGGTACGCGAGCTGGGTTTAGAACGTCGTGAGACAGTTCGGTCCCTATCTGCCGTGGGCGCTGGAAGACTGAGAGGGGTTGCTCCTAGTACGAGAGGACCGGAGTGAACGCACCGCTGGTGTACGGGTTGTCATGCCAATGGCACTGCCCGGTAGCTACGTGCGGAAGAGATAAGTGCTGAAAGCATCTAAGCACGAAACTTGCCTCGAGATGAGTCTTCCCTGAGACCGTGAGTCTCCTGAAGGGACGTTGAAGACGACGACGTTGATAGGCCGGGTGTGTAAGCGCAGCGATGCGTTGAGCTGACCGGTACTAATGACCCGTGAGGCTTAACCTTACAACGCCAGAGGCGTTTTGGGATTGAGGGCTTCAGCTTGTTAACGGATAATCCCGCGCGGCCGGTGGCGGCGGGGGAGAACAGAATTTGCCTGGCGGCGAGAGCGCGGTGGTCCCACCTGACCCCATGCCGAACTCAGAAGTGAAACGCCGCAGCGCCGATGGTAGTGTGGGGCCTCCCCATGCGAGAGTAGGGAACTGCCAGGCATCAAACCAACGACGGAGCCTCAGCGAAAGCTGAGGCTTTTTCGTGTCTGTTGTCCGGCGGCGCGGCTCGCCCGCTGGGGGCTCAGGCCCCGCAATAAAGATTAATAACGCCTGCCCCGGCGGGGCGGGTCTGCCTGATTTCAGGCTTTTCCCTCTTTCAGCCACTGAATAATAAACGCCGTGATTTGCGCAGGATCGTTCAGGTCTAATAAAGGCACAGAAACGTTAAGCGGACGATTACTGGCCACGGCGATCACATGTGCATCCAGCAAGGTTCTGATCTCTTCCTCACTACGATCGCGACATAAAACAATGCGTGGAATCGGCTCATCCTTAAAACCTTCAATCAAAATAAGATCCAGCGCACGTGCATCCATGCGACTTATTAAAAAATTAAAATCTATTACATCATTATCAGGTGTTTCCGTCATTAACGCCCAGCGCTGCTGGCTGGCAACCAGAACCTGACTGGCGCCAGCTTTACGCAGCTCATAGCTGTCTTTGCCCGGCGTATCCACATCCATATTATGGTGAGTATGCTTGATAAGCCCGGTGCGAATGCCCTGCGCTTTTAAAAGTGGGATAAGCTGCCTGAGCAGCGTTGTTTTTCCGGTTCCGCTCCAGGCGGCGATAGCCAATACGGGCAACATTAAATTTTTCTCTCGTAATGCAGCAGTTCTTCAGGCGTGTTGATATTTACGAATGCCTGCTCGTTATCGTGAAACGGCACCGCAAGTCCCCCAATGTGCTGTAAAAAATAGATCACTCTACGCTCGCCGCTCGCCAGATAACGTGTCAGTTCAGGTACTACCTCACAATGAATCAAGGACAATGCAGGATGATCGCGCTCATGCGAACGTACCCAGACCGCGGGAGCCTGTCGTTTTTGCTGCCAAAGGCGAATGACGTAATCTTCAGGAATAAAAGGCGTATCACAGGCAGAAAAGGCAATCCAGGGACAATTAATCTGCTGAAAAGCACTCAACATACCGGCGAGTGGCCCCGGATAATCAGGTAACGTATCGCTGATAATGCGTAACTGGCTTTGCTGATAGCACTCCAGATTACGATTGGCGCTAATGCTGACATCCTGTACCTGCGGAGCCAGCCGCTGCCAGACATGTTGCCATAAGGGTTTGCCCTGTAGCCGCATTTGCGCTTTATCCTGTCCCCCCATACGGCTGCTGCGCCCTCCGGCCAGAATAACGCCGGATATTGTTTCACGCTGTTCGCTCACGCGTAAGCCCTCTCTTTTAATGTGGGAATAACCCTGCTAACGTAGCGCTCAGTAAATCATCATGGACAAACTTATGAAATATCATCGACTGAACGAACTTCTGGAACTGCTACAGCCAGCCTGGCAGGAAGAGCCAGATTTGAATCTGCTGCAATTTTTACAAAAACTGGCTGATGAGTCAGGTTTTGATGGGCCGCTGAATACCTTAACCGACGATATTCTGATCTATCACCTGAAAATGCGCGGTAAAGATAAAGAAGAAGCGATTCCCGGCCTGAAAAAAGATTATGAAGATGATTTTAAAACGGCGCTGCTGCGCGCGCGCGGCATAATTAAAGATTAATCTTCCCACCTTCCTGTCGTGCAGACCGATCAGTGTTATTCTTACCCGCTTCTGGCACTGAGCAGAGATGCACGATGGAAAACACCGCCTTTCATTTTCACACCCTCAATCCCGATACCATTGTTGATGCGCTCTGGGATACCGGATTGCGCGTCGATTCCGGTCTGACCGCACTTAACAGCTATGAGAATCGTGTTTACCAGTTCTCTGATGAGGAGAGGCGGCGCTATGTGGTTAAATTTTATCGTCCACAACGCTGGAGCCGCGAGCAGATTAGTGAGGAACATCAATTTGCGCTGGAACTTGAGCAGAATGAAGTACCGCTTGCGGCGCCGCTAATGCTCAACGGCAGCACATTGCATCAGCATGACGGTTTCTGGTTTGCCGTTTTTCCCAGTCTGGGTGGCCGACAATACGAAACAGATAATGAAGATCAGCTGGAGAGCGTAGGGCGGTTTTTGGGGCGCATCCATCAAACCGGCGAACGGAGACTATTCACGGCACGTCCCACAATTGGGCTGCAGGAATATATCGAAGAGCCTGCGCGTGTTTTACAGCAGAGCGATCTGGTGCCTTCGGCGTTAAAAGATACATTAAACGACAGCATTGCTGAGCTGAGTAAAACATTACAGGCGTGCTGGCATACGCGCTGGACGACGCTGCGTCTGCATGGTGATTGCCATCCTGGTAATATTTTGTGGCGCGACGGCCCATTGTTTGTGGATTTAGACGATGCCCGAAACGGGCCTGCTGTGCAGGATCTCTGGATGCTGGTCAACGGCGATCGGCAGCAGCAGCGAATTCAGTGGGATATTTTGCTGGAAGCGTATAACGAATACCGCGACTTTGATATTAATGAATTGTCATTAATTGAACCTTTACGCGCTATGCGCATGGTTTATTATCTGGCGTGGATTGTTCGCCGCTGGCAGGATCCTGCTTTTCCGCGTAATTTTCCGTGGATGACGGAAGAAGATTTCTGGCGCAGACAAATTGCGTCTTTCAGAGAGCAAAATACCGTATTACAGCAGCCGCCGCTGCGGTTAATGCCTGAATACTGATGTTTGATTAAGGAGAGAGTCTCAAAATGAAAAAATTATGGCTTGCGCTGGTAGGTCTTATTTTGGCGTTTAGCGCCTCAGCTGCACAGTTCACCGATGGCCAGCAGTACGTTACGCTGGATAAATCAGTAGCCGGTAAGCCGCAGGTAATGGAGTTTTTCTCCTTTTTCTGTCCGCACTGTTATCAATTTGAAGAAGTTTATCACATTGGCGATGCCGTAAAGAAAGCGTTGCCGGCGGGCGTTAAGGTGACCAAGTATCATGTTGATTTTCTGGGCGGTGATTTAGGTCCGGTAGTGACCCATGCCTGGGCGGTAGCGATAGCGCTGGGCGTAGAAGATAAGGTAACAGCGCCGATCTTTGAAGGTATTCAAAAAACCCAAACCATTACCGATCCTGCCAGCCTGAAAGAGACTTTCGTGAAGGCAGCAGGCATCAAGCCGGAAGATTATGATGCCGCGTGGAACAGCTTTGCGGTAAAAGCGCTGGTTGCTCAGCAGCAGAAAGCGGCGGCAGATGTTGATCTGCGCGGTGTGCCAGCTATGTTTGTTAACGGCAAATATATGGTTAACAACGGCGGTCTGGATACCAGTTCACTGGATAACTTCGTTCAGCAATATGCCAACGTTGTAAAATTCCTGGTCGAAAAGCAGTAAAAATAATCTAAAAAACACGCCGGTAATCCCGGCGTTTTTTCATTCATGCAGTATACTTTTTCGCAGCCGATGCTGAAAAAACAAACAGTGCGAGAAGAGTCAGTTTCAACCCGAATGGATAAAGGATCTTAGTCATAAAAGGATCTCTCATATTTATATCCACATTTGATCTAATTCGATTTTTTCTGGCTCCCGATCTTTTTTGCGATCCAAATTGTTGATTATTAATAACTAATTTTTGGTAACTATTGTATATTTACGTAAATAACAATAAGTTAGCATTTTTGCACACAAAGTTATCCACAGGCGAAAAGCCATCTGCCCGTTCTGATTGCCTGGCTCCTCGCTAAACTTCCGCCCAGGTTATTTCATATTTGTCCGTATGATGTGGCATCCTTATGCCATACCAACGATCACCCTGGAACGTGAAACTTATGGCTCAAATTGCAGAAAACCCTTTGATTCTGGTAGATGGATCTTCCTACCTTTATCGCGCTTATCATGCTTTTCCGCCGCTGACCAACAGTGCCGGAGAGCCGACCGGAGCGATGTATGGCGTACTGAATATGCTGCGCAGCCTGCTGCTGCAATACAAACCCAGCCATGTTGCGGTGGTTTTCGATGCGAAGGGCAAAACGTTCCGTGACGAATTATTTGAGCATTACAAATCTCATCGACCGCCGATGCCGGACGATCTCCGGGCACAAATTGAACCTTTGCATAATATGGTTCGCGCCATGGGCTTGCCGTTATTAGCCGTTTCGGGCGTTGAGGCTGATGATGTGATCGGCACGCTGGCTTTGCAGGCTGAACAGCAGGGCCGTGCCGTATTAATCAGCACCGGCGATAAAGATATGGCGCAGCTGGTTACGCCAAATATCACGCTCATTAATACCATGAATAATGCCATTCTTGGCCCGGATGAGGTGAAGGATAAATTTGGCGTGCCGCCGGAACTGATTATTGATTTTCTGGCATTGATGGGCGACTCCTCCGATAACATTCCTGGCGTGCCGGGCGTGGGCGAGAAAACCGCGCAGGCTTTATTACAGGGCTTAGGCGGCATTAGCACGCTTTATGACAACCTGGAAAAGGTTGCGGATCTGAGCTTCCGTGGCGCGAAAACCATGGCAGCTAAGCTGGAACAGAATAAAGAGGTCGCGCTGCTTTCCTACCAGCTGGCCACCATCAAAACGGACGTCGAACTGGATGTTACCTGTGAACAGTTAACGGTCAGCGAGCCGGATGCGGAAACGCTACTTGGCCTGTTCCGTCATTACGAGTTCCGCCGCTGGATCAGCGATCTGCAAGAAGGCAAATGGTTGCAGGCCCGCAAACCCAACGCTGGCGGACAGAAAGCGCTGACGGAAGATGCTGCGCCGCAGCCGGAAAGCGTGAGCGTGCTTTCCTCGGACGGCTACGTCACCATTCTTGATGAAGAAACCTTTGATAGCTGGCTGAAGAAGCTTAAACAGAGTTCACTGTTCGCCTTCGATCTGGAAACCGATTCGCTGGATACCTTAACGGCGAATATTATCGGTCTGTCATTTGCCGTCGCGCCGGGCGAAGCGGCTTATCTGCCGGTTGCGCATGATTATCTGGATGCGCCCGATCAGCTGGATCGTAACGCGGTGCTGGCGCGTCTCAAACCATTGCTGGAAGATGCCGGTCTTTTCAAGGTTGGGCAGAATCTCAAGTTCGATCGCAGCGTGCTGAAAAACTATGATATCGAACTGAGCGGCATTAAGTTCGATACCATGCTGGAATCCTACATGCTGAACAGCGTGGTAGGTAAACATGACATGGACAGCCTGGCCGCTCGCTGGCTTAACCATAAAACCGTGACCTTTACCGAAATAGCCGGTAAGGGTAAAAACCAGCTGACCTTTAACCAAATCGCGCTGGAACAGGCGGCGCATTATGCAGCAGAGGATGCAGACGTCACGCTGCAGCTGCATTTAAAAATGTGGCCAGAACTTGAAAAAGAGGCGGGGCCTAAGCGCGTTTTTGAAGAGATCGAAATGCCGTTGTTGACGGTCATCTCCCGCATCGAGCGCAACGGCGTGTTGATCGATCAACATATTCTGGCAAAGCATTCTCAAGAGCTGACGACACGTTTGAAAGAGCTGGAGGAGAAAGCACACGAGCTGGCGGGCGAACCCTTTAACCTCTCTTCACCCAGGCAGCTGCAAACCATTCTGTTTGAAAAGCAGGGCATCAAGCCAACGAAAAAAACGCCGGGCGGCGCGCCATCTACCAGTGAAGAAGTGCTGGCCGAGCTGGCGCTGGATTATCCGCTGCCGAAAGTTATCCTGGAACATCGCGGTCTGTCTAAGCTGAAATCAACCTATACCGATAAGCTGCCGCAGATGATTAATCCGCGTACCGGCCGGGTGCATACGTCCTATCAACAGGCGGTGACCGCGACAGGACGTCTCTCTTCTACCGATCCAAACCTACAAAACATTCCGGTGCGCAATGATGAAGGCCGACGTATTCGCCAGGCATTTATCGCGCCGGAGGGCTGTCGTATTGTCGCTGCCGACTATTCCCAGATTGAGCTGCGAATCATGGCCCATCTGTCGCAGGATAAGGGGCTGCTTGACGCTTTTGCAGAAGGTCAGGATATTCACCGGGCAACGGCTGCTGAGGTATTTGGCGTAAGCGTTGATAAAGTCACCAGTGAACAGCGACGCAGCGCAAAAGCGATCAACTTCGGTTTGATTTATGGTATGAGCGCCTTTGGCTTATCGCGTCAGTTGAATATCGGTGCCGGCGAAGCGAAAGTGTATATGGATCGCTACTTTGAACGCTATCCGGGCGTGCTGAAATATATGGAGAACACGCGCCAGCAGGCTTCAGAACAGGGTTACGTTTCTACGCTGGACGGACGTCGTCTGTGGCTGCCTGACATTAAGTCGGCCAATGCGATCCGTCGCAAAGCGGCCGAGCGCGCGGCAATTAACGCGCCGATGCAGGGAACGGCTGCGGACATTATCAAGCGGGCAATGATTGATGTTGATGCCTGGCTACAGGAACCCGATGCGCCGCAGGTCACCATGATTATGCAGGTTCACGATGAACTGGTTTTTGAAATTAAAGAGCAGGATATGGAAAAGGCCAGCGCGAAAATCCGTCAGTTAATGGAAAACAGCATGAAGCTGGATGTTCCACTGCGGGTAGACATTGGCGTCGGTGATAACTGGGATCAGGCGCACTGACGATAAACGGCGTGGTGGACTGTAGGTTACTGAAGCTGGCGCGCCAGATTTAAAAGCTCAAACGTTGTAAAGCTAAGGTTCTGGCGCTCAAACATTTTTTTGGTAATTAAGCTACAGCGATTCGCTGGTTATGTGACGGTTGTTAAGAAAAAACTGCTGTTTTATGAAAATTAACTACAAAAAATTCTTTGTCGGTCAGAAAAAATCAGGTAAAGTTTACGACGTAGGGTACAGAGGTAAGATGTTCTATCTTTCAGACCTTTTACTTCACGTAATCGGATTTGGCTGAATATTAGCCGCCCCAGTCATTTTGTGACTGGGGCGTTTTTTATTGGGTGCCGCACAAAAAAGGATGCTTAACGCATCCTTTTTTGGCTATTTGCCGTCCGCTTCAGACGGCGCTTCATGAAGGGCGCTGAACCAGCTATCCAGCTTCAATCGTAGTTTATCGACGCCTGTTTTTTTCAGTGAAGAGAACACTTCCACCTGTATATCGCCCATAAAGGCCAAAGAGGCTTCACGCACCATATTCAGCTGACTTTTACGCGCGCCCGATGCCAGTTTGTCCGCTTTGGTCAGCAGCAGCAGCACCGGAATTTGACTCTGAACCGCCCATTCAATCATCTGTTGATCGAGATCTTTTAGCGGATGGCGAATATCCATCAGCACTACCAGCCCTTTCAGGCATTCGCGCTTTTGCAGATATTCCCCCAGCGCCCGCTGCCATTTCAGCTTCATCTCTTCCGGGACTTCAGCGTAACCATAGCCGGGTAAATCGACCAGCCGCACGCCTTCTGCCACCTGAAACAGGTTAATCAGCTGTGTCCGGCCCGGCGTTTTACTGGTACGCGCAAGACTTTTCTGGTTAGTCAGCGTATTCAGGGCGCTGGATTTACCCGCATTAGAGCGGCCTGCAAACGCCACTTCAATACCTGTGTCAGCCGGAAGGTGACGAATATCGGGGGCGCTGGTAACAAAATGGGTAACGTGATAATTCCAGCCAGACAAAATAGGAACTCCTGGAGAGTACATTGAGTTGAATGGCGTGATTATACCCTTAAAGCGCGCAAAGCGCTGCCTGGTCGGGTTGCCTGATAAACTTGTAAGATATTTGCCATAATTATTGCCAGTTATTGACGCTTTTTGGCACTTAATTTATTAAAAATATGATGTTATTCAATATGTTGATTTAAAATCAGCAAAAAACTGGCTAAGAAAACCGTTAGGTACCTTGTTACTTTCCCCTATTCGTCTAAAGTATTTCACAGAGTTTGGATGACTCACTTCAGGATGAAGCGCTCAGGGAGCAGTCAGGAAAACGCAGAGCTGGGAAAAGGAACGGGTGCATCGGAATGCGCCGTCAGGGAAAGGGAAACGCTCAGGACGAGAGCGAAAAGCACAGGGAAAAACCGGGACGTTGACTGCATCAGGGATGTAAAAGGAAGGTTGTCCTTCTACGGAAGGTACGAAAAAAGGCGACAGGGTGACCTGCCGCCTTTTTTCTTTGCGCGCTTTCTGCTAGATTCCGCCGCAATTCTATACTAAAGAAAACCCCCCGGATAAAGAGATCATGAAACCTGCTCGTAAGCCACAAACCAGCGCTGCGCCAAAAGCGAAACGCAAATCGCACGAAGATAAAAATCAGGAAGCGCGCGATCGTAAACGCGATAAAAAGCGCCGCGGCCACGCAGCAGGTAGCCGCGCCAATCCCGTCGCTCCCCAAACCGCCAAAAACGGCGCGGCAAAAGAAAAAGATCCGCGTATCGGCAGTAAAAAGCCGGTGCCGTTATTAAAAGAGGGCGTTACGGTTGCGAAACCGATCAAAAAAGCGCCGGTCGAGCAAAAGCCGCTGATGAGCCCGGAAGAAGAGCTGGCGATGCTGGAAAATGACGCGCGCCTGGATAATCTGCTCGATCGTCTGGAAAACGGCGAGATGCTGTCGGCAGACGATCAGGGATGGCTCGATCAGACGCTGGATCGTATCGATGTGCTGATGGAGCAGTTGGGCATCGGTCTGGATGATGAAGAAGAAGACGAAGCCGATGTGGATATGTATCGTCTGCTAAAAGGCGAACAGTAAGCCCGATTGCGTAAATTGACGGGAACTGACGCAGACTGGTATCCCGTCATTCAGGTATTCGATTATGTTTTGGCCTGGATCAATTGTCGCCATTTTATTAGCGTGTTATCTGTTTTGGCTGTTTGTTAAACTACGCCGCCTGACGCAGCTGAAATCCCGGCTGCGCCGTGCTACCGCTAACCGGCAGCGCCAGGCCTCTCTGCCATTGACGCGGCCCGTAAGGCGTCGTAAATGGAAGGAGTGAACATGTCAATGCCGTTAACCGAGTGGGATCAGGCCCTGATCGAAAAGTATAACTATGCCGGGCCACGTTATACCTCTTATCCCACCGCGCTGGAGTTTTCTGAAGGCTGGAGCGAGGCCGCATTTCAGCAGGCGGCGCAGCGCTATCCCAATCGACCGCTCTCTCTTTATATCCATATTCCTTTCTGTCATCGGCTTTGCTATTTCTGCGGCTGTAACAAACAGGTAACGCGCCAGCTGCATAAGGGCGATCGCTATCTGGATGTGCTGGAGCAAGAAATTCGCCGGCGCGCCCCGCTGTTCAGCAACAGAACCGTTACCCAGATGCACTGGGGCGGCGGAACGCCAACCTGGTTAAGCAAGGCGCAGCTGAGCCGCTTAATGGCAGTGCTGCGTGAATGTTTTCACTTCAATAACGAAATGGAAATTTCTGTTGAGGTGGACCCGCGCGAGATAGAGCTGGATGTCCTCGATCATCTGCGTTCGTTGGGCTTTAACCGCCTGAGCATGGGCGTACAGGATTTTAATAAGGTGGTTCAGGAGCGCGTAAATCGCGTGCAGGATGAAGCCTTTATTTTTGCGTTAATCGAGCGCGCCCGCCAGCTGGGCTTTACCTCCAGCAATATCGATCTTATTTACGGCCTGCCGATGCAAACGCCGGAAAGCTTTGCCTATACGCTGCAAAAAGTCGCGACGTTAAAACCCGATCGCCTGAGCGTTTTTAACTATGCGCACTTGCCAACGCTTTTTGCTGCCCAGCGCAAAATTAAAGATGAAGAACTGCCGAGTCCACAGCAAAAACTGATTATTCTGCAGCAGACTATCGCGACGTTAACCGCGCAGGGTTATCACTACATTGGAATGGATCATTTTGCCCGGCCGGATGATGAGCTGGCTATCGCACAGCGTGCCGGGAAGCTGCACCGCAATTTCCAGGGCTATACGACGCAGGGCGATACCGATCTGCTGGGGATGGGCGTTTCGGCGATCAGCATGCTGGGCGACTGTTACGCCCAAAACCAAAAAGAGCTGAAAGCGTACTATGCCAGCGTTGAACAGCAGGGGAATGCGTTATGGCGTGGTCTGACATTAACGCAGGATGACTGCTTGCGCCGCGATGTGATCAAATCGCTTATCTGCAACTTTTCCCTCTCCTTCGATGCCATTGAAGCCGCAAGCGGCGTGAAATTTACCGATTATTTTGCCGAGGATTTGGCGTTGCTGGCACCGCTGGCCGCCGATGGGCTGGTGGAGATCAATAAGGAAGGGTTGCAGGTAACGGCAAAAGGACGGCTGCTGATCCGTAACATCTGTATGTGTTTTGATATTTATATGCGCCAAAAGGCGCGTCAGCAGCAGTTTTCCCGCGTGATTTAACGGCTAAAGCCGAACTTTCGCTTTTCTGTAAAAACGCGTGGCACAGTAAAAAGGCCGGTATAAACCGGCCTTTTTGCTAACTAAAAAAGTTGATCATTACGGCGCATAACACCGCCGCCAGCGCGGTTTGTGGTGAATGGCCGATGGCTGCACTGCTTGCAGCGCTCAACGATACCAACAGCGATTCGAGCATGATAATCCTCCGGATGACCGTCCAAAATGATACTGAACGGCTCCAGAGTGTAAAGAGTGAAACGCAAAAAAATGGGTAAAAATTAACCTTTTTTGCGCTTATTCCATGCCTAACTCTTTAAGTTTTCGCGTCAGGGTATTGCGTCCCCAGCCCAGTAAACGGGCTGCTTCCTGCTTGTGTCCTTGCGTATGCCGCAGCGCAGTGGTGAGTAGCGTACGTTCCATCTCTGGCTGCGCTTCAGAAAGCAGGTTTTGATGACCGGAACGCAGCGCGCGATCCGCCCACTGCGCCAGCAGCGTAGCCCAGCTGTCCGGCAGCGACTGGACGGCAGGATCGCTGGTACTGCTTTCAAACAGCTCAGGCGGCAAGTCCTGAATCAGTACTTCCTGACCGGCAGCCATCACCGTCAGCCAGCGGCAGGTATTCTCCAGCTGGCGGACATTGCCTGACCAGTGCAGGCGCGTTAGCGCCGCCTCGGTCTCTGGATGCAGGATTTTGGCCTCTACGCCCAGTTCACGCGCGGCAACCTGCAAGAAATAGCGTGCCAGACGAGGAATATCCTCACGACGCTCACGCAGCGGCGGCAAATGTACGCGAATCACGTTCAGGCGGTGAAACAGGTCTTCCCTGAATTTCCCCTCCTGCACGCGCAGCTCCAGGTTCTGGTGCGTCGCTGCGATAATACGCACGTCCACCTTCACCGGCGCGTAGCCGCCGACGCGATAAAACTGCCCGTCAGCCAGCACGCGCAGCAGGCGCGTTTGTACATCCAGCGGCATATCGCCGATTTCATCCAGAAATAATGTGCCGCCGTCCGCCTGTTCAAAACGGCCCTGACGGATCTGGTTGGCGCCGGTAAAGGCGCCTTTTTCATGGCCGAACAGCTCCGACTCAATCAGGTCTTTGGGAATGGCGGCCATATTCAGGGCGATAAAGGGTGCCCTGGCGCGCGGGCTGTGACGATGCAGCGCATGGGCCACCAGCTCTTTACCTGTGCCGGACTCGCCGTTAATCAGCACGCTAATTGACGAGCGTGAAAGGCGGCCAATGATACGAAACACATCCTGCATTGCTGGCGCTTCGCCAATAATATCGGTGGTTGGGCCGCTGACCGGCTGATTGCGTGGTTGCTGCTGCTCCTGATAATGACTGATAGCGCGTTCAACCAGCGCGACCGCTTCATCAATATCAAACGGCTTGGGCAGATAATCAAAAGCGCCTTGCTGATAGGCGCTGACGGCGGCATCAAGATCGGAATGCGCGGTCATTATGATGACCGGCAGCATTGGATGGCGCTGTTTAATCTGCTTAAGTAATGCCAGACCATCCATGCCGGGCATACGAATATCTGAAAGTAAAACGTCTGGGGTTTTGCTTGCGAGCGCATCCAGCACATCATTGCCACTGTCAAAGGTGGCACAGCTTAAACCGGCCCCAGTAAGTGCGCGTTCAAGCACCCAGCGGATGGAGCTGTCGTCATCGACGATCCAAACTATCCCTCGTTGCATAGAAACCTCTACTTACGAATAGGCAGGTAAATCGAAAATTCGGTATGGCCAGGCCAACTGCTAAATTCTATTTTCCCGGCGTGTTGATCGATCAGACTGCGTGCGATAGAGAGGCCCAGCCCGGTGCCGCCTTCTCTGCCGCTAACCATCGGATAAAACAACGTATCCTGGAGCTGCGTAGGTATGCCTGGTCCGTCATCTTCCACATCGATACGCGCGACCAGGCGATAACGCGTGCCGTGTAACGTCAGTTGAAAAGCGGTGCGGGTGCGCAGCGTAATCGTGCCGCCTTCAGCCCCCAATGCCTGCAGCGCGTTGCGTACAATATTCAGCAGCACCTGCTCTATCTGATCGGGATCGTGCGGCAGTTCAGGCAGGCTGGGATCGTAATCGCGCACCAGCGAAATATTTTCCGGCAGCTCCATGTTGACCAAATTCACCACGCGCTCCGCCACCTGATGAATGCTCTGTGTAACGTGCATACCGGGCTGCTGCGGCCCCAGCAGACGATCGACCAGGTTACGCAGGCGGTCAGCCTGTTCAATAATGACTTTGGTATATTCCGTTAATGCGGGATCGGGCAGCGCTTTTGCCAACAGCTGCGCCGCGCCGCGCAGGCCGCCCAATGGATTTTTAATCTCGTGCGCCAGGCCGCGCACCAGATCGCGGGCTGCAACCTGTTGAGCATGCTGAATTTGCTCCTGGCTAAGGCGACGCTGATTATCCATCGGCGCCATTTCCAGCAGGATCAGGCCGTCCGGCAGCCGCTGCGCCGTAAGCGACATAATATGGGCGCGACCATCGACTACCAGCGTAACTTCGCTGTCGGTGAAGCCCTGACCGGCGGTCAGGCTTTCCTGCATAACGTTGATGTTAAGAGAGAAATAGCCCATCAGCTCCGGCAGCGGCGTACCAAAAAGCTTACGGGAACTTTGCGCTAACAGTTGCTGCGCTGCGGGATTGGCATAATGAATAACCAGGTCGTTATCAACCAGCAGAATACTGTTAATCAGGGAATTGAGAATCTGCCCAGCATCGGGCAGCAGGCCAGTTGCCATACAGCGTTCTCCTGCACCGTTTTAGTGCATTATAGTTTCAGGTTTGATAACGCGATATTCCGGCCGTTGGAGAGGTGGAGAAAAAAGCCCATCCGAAGATGGGCTGAAAGTTTCCACGGCAACAAAAAAATCAAACTTATTAAACGCTGTAGTAAAGCTCGAACTCTACCGGATGCGGCGTCATACGCACGCGCTCCATTTCAGACTTACGCAGTTCGATATAAGCATCGATCGCGTCATCGGTAAACACGCCGCCGCGGGTCAGGAACTCACGGTCTTCGTTCAGCGCGCTCAGAGCTTCTTCCAGAGAAGCGGCGACTTTTGGAATTTCAGCCTCTTCTTCCGGCGGCAGGTCATACAGGTTTTTATCCATAGCATCGCCAGGATGGATCTTGTTGATGATGCCGTCCAGGCCAGCCATCAGCAGCGCAGCGAACGCCAGGTACGGGTTAGCAGCCGGATCCGGGAAGCGGGCTTCGATACGGCGCGCTTTCGGGCTGGAAACCACCGGAATACGGATGGATGCTGAACGGTTACGCGCGGAGTAGGCCAGCATAACCGGCGCTTCGTAACCCGGAACCAGACGCTTGTAAGAGTTGGTGGTCGGGTTAGCCAGGGCGTTGATCGCTTTGGCGTGCTTGATTACGCCACCGATGTAGAACAGCGCGGTTTCAGACAGGCCGCCGTATTTGTCGCCAGCGAACAGGTTAGTGCCGCCTTTTGACAGAGACATATGGCAGTGCATGCCAGAGCCGTTATCGCCAAACATCGGTTTCGGCATAAAGGTTGCGGTTTTGCCGTAAGCGTGTGCGACGTTATGCACAACATATTTATAGATCTGAATTTCGTCCGCTTTTTTCACCATGGTGTTGAAACGGGTCGCCACTTCGTTCTGGCCAGCGGTGGCCACTTCGTGGTGATGCGCTTCAACAACCAGGCCCATCTGCTCCATGGTTAAACACATGGCAGAACGGATATCCTGTGCGGAGTCAACCGGCGGAACCGGGAAATAGCCGCCTTTCAGGCCCGGACGGTGACCTTTGTTGCCGCCTTCGTATTCTTTACCGGTGTTCCATGCTGCTTCGATGTCATCAATAGCAACGTGAGAGCCGGAGGTGCTGCTGCCAAAGCGAATATCGTCAAACAGGAAGAATTCCGGCTCTGGGCCAAACAGTACGGTGTCGGCAATGCCGGAAGAACGCAGGAAATCTTCGGCGCGCTTGGCGATAGAACGCGGATCGCGATCGTAGCCCTGCATGGTGCCAGGTTCCAGAATGTCACAACGGATGATCAGCGTTGAATCTTCAAAGAACGGATCCAGAACGGCCGTGGTCGGATCCGGCATCAGCACCATGTCTGATTCGTTAATACCTTTCCAGCCGCCGATGGAAGAACCATCAAACATTTTGCCGTCTTCAAAGAAGTCTGCGTCAACCTGATGCGCAGGAATCGTTACATGCTGTTCTTTACCTTTGGTATCGGTAAAGCGCAGGTCAACAAATTTCACTTCGTGTTCGTTCATCATCGAAAGAACGTGTTCAGCAGACATACTCAACTCTCCAGGTAATTATTTGTCGTCGTGGTGAGAGAACTTCGTTGGCCAGGCGCGTAAAGATGGGCGTACAGCAGGCAACAATGTTCTCAGACAAGCTATCAACCGTTGTGGAAACTGTCGTTTTGGCTTACGTAGATTAAAGCGAATTTTGTGCCAACTTTTTTATTCGGGTTAAAAAGCGCTATTATATGCGCTCTCGTCAAACGAGGGATGCACCATGATGGCTGTCGCGCACCATTATAGTGCAACCGGGTAGCGTTTAGGCACTGTTATGGTGCAGTTGGTCAATCAGGTGCATTTTTTGCACTGAAAGTGGTGTTTAAGGCAACCCCTGCAGCATTCTTTCTTTGATATTTGTGATCCTGTTCAGTCCTTCGATTAATCCGTGTACAATAGCGCGCTATTTCTAATGCCTGAGGCAAAGCTGTGATCGAAAATTTGCGTAACATCGCCATTATTGCGCACGTTGACCATGGGAAAACCACCCTGGTTGACAAACTGTTGCAACAGTCTGGCACTTTTGATGCCCGTACTGAAGCAACCGAGCGTGTAATGGACTCCAACGATTTGGAGAAAGAGCGTGGGATTACCATCCTCGCGAAAAATACCGCCATCAAATGGAACGACTATCGTATCAACATCGTTGATACCCCAGGACACGCCGACTTCGGTGGTGAAGTTGAGCGCGTAATGTCCATGGTTGATTCAGTGCTGCTGGTTGTCGACGCGATGGACGGCCCAATGCCGCAGACGCGTTTCGTGACCAAAAAAGCTTTTGCTCACGGCCTGAAGCCGATCGTGGTTATCAACAAAATCGACCGTCCTGGCGCGCGTCCTGACTGGGTTGTCGATCAGGTGTTCGACCTGTTCGTAAACCTCGATGCGACCGACGAGCAGCTCGACTTCCCGATTATTTACGCTTCCGCTCTGCAGGGTATTGCTGGCGCCGACCATAACGATATGGCTGACGACATGACACCGCTGTATCAGGCGATTGTTGACCACGTTCCGGCGCCAAATGTTGACCTGGACGGCCCGCTGCAGATGCAGATCTCGCAGCTGGACTACAACAACTACCTGGGCGTTATCGGCATCGGCCGCATTAAACGCGGCAAAGTGAAGCCGAACCAGCAGGTTACGGTTATCGACAGTGAAGGTAAAACGCGCAACGCGAAAGTCGGCAAGGTGCTGGGTCACCTGGGTCTGGAGCGTATCGATACCGATCTGGCCGAAGCGGGCGACATCATTGCGATTACCGGTCTTGGCGAGCTGAACATCTCCGATACCATCTGTGATCCGCAGAATGTTGAAGCGCTGCCGGCGCTGAGCGTGGATGAGCCGACCGTTACCATGTTCTTTAACGTAAACACCTCGCCGTTCTGCGGTAAAGAAGGTAAATACGTCACTTCACGTCAGATCCTTGATCGTCTGAAGAAAGAGCTGGTTCATAACGTTGCGCTGCGCGTTGAAGAAACCGAAGACGCCGATGCGTTCCGCGTTTCTGGTCGTGGCGAACTGCACCTCTCCGTACTGATCGAAAACATGCGTCGTGAAGGCTTTGAGCTGGCGGTATCCCGTCCGAAAGTTATCTTCCGCGAAGTTGACGGTCGTAAGCAGGAACCGTTCGAGAACGTGACGCTGGATATCGAAGAACAGCATCAGGGCGCGGTCATGCAGGCGATGGGCGAACGTAAAGGCGACATGAAAAACATGGACCCGGATGGCAAAGGCCGCGTACGTCTCGACTACGTGATCCCAAGCCGTGGCCTGATCGGCTTCCGTAACGAATTCATGACCATGACCTCCGGTACCGGTCTGCTGTACTCCACCTTCAGCCACTACGACGACGTACGTCCGGGCGAAGTGGGTCAGCGTCAGAACGGCGTACTGATCTCTAACGGTCAGGGCAAGGCTGTCGCCTTTGCGCTGTTCGGTTTGCAGGATCGCGGCAAGCTGTTCCTGGGTCACGGTGCGGAAGTTTACGAAGGCCAGATTATCGGTATTCACAGCCGCTCTAACGACCTGACGGTAAACTGCCTGACCGGTAAGAAACTGACCAACATGCGTGCGTCTGGTACGGACGAAGCCACCACTCTGGTGCCGCCGATCAAGATGACGCTGGAGCAGGCGATCGAGTTTATCGATGATGACGAACTGGTAGAAGTTACCCCGACGTCCATACGTATTCGTAAACGTCACCTGACGGAAAACGATCGTAAACGCGCTTCACGCGGCAGCAAAGACGTTTAATGTTGCCTGCTGATAAGTGATGAAATGGCTCCGTAAGGAGCCATTCTCTCCTGATCTGTGCCAATGGCTCCTTTCGCTGGTGGCGTCCCATTTCCTCTCTCCTTTTCGCCATACTCTGTTCAGCCTGCGCTTTTATCGCTAGAGTGAATAACTCAACGGGATGAAAGGGAATGACCATGCTGTATATCTTTGATTTAGGTAATGTCATTGTAAATATTGACTTCAGCCGGGTTCTGGGCGTCTGGAGCGACCTTGGACGGGTCCCGCTGGCGTTATTGCAAAGCCGCTTTCAGATGGGTGAAAATTTTGCGCGGCACGAGCGCGGAGAAATTAGCGATGAGCAATTTGCCGCTAACCTGTGCGCCGAACTGGATATTGCATTGAGCTACGAACAGTTTGTTGCGGGTTGGCAGGCGATATTCGTCGGCCTGCGTCCTGAAGTTATCGCCCTGATGCAAAAGCTTCGCAGCAATGGCGAACGCGTGGTCATCCTCTCTAATACGAATCGACTGCACTGCGATTACTGGCCGTCGCAATACCCGGAAGTACAGCTGGCTGCGGATAAACTCTATCTGTCGCAGGATATGGGAATGCGTAAGCCGGAAGCGCGTATTTATCAACGTGTGCTGGAGGAAGAGGGCGTCAGTGCCGAAGACGCGGTTTTCTTTGATGACAATCTGGAAAATATCGAAGCGGCGCGCCAGCTGGGGATTACCGCCGTTCACGTCACCGATGCACAGGTCGTTCCCGACTGGTTTGCCCGTCATGGTTAACTAATGGCGCCGCTCTCTTTACGTCAGCGCATTCGCTCAGCGGGTGCGTGGTTAAAGCTGCTTTGGCAGCGTATTGAACATGACGGCATGACCACCGAGGCAGGCAATCTCGCCTTTGTCTCACTGCTGGCGCTGGTGCCGCTGGTCGCCGTGGTTTTTTCGCTGTTTGCCGCCTTTCCCGTTTTTGCCGACATTAGCGTACAGCTTAAGCATTTTATTTTTAGTAACTTTGTCCCGGCGGCGGGCAATGTCGTGCAGGACTATCTCGATCGGTTCGTCGCGAACGTCAATAAAATGACGGTGGTCGGTGCGGTCGGGTTGATTGTCACCTCGCTGTTACTGATGCACTCCATCGACAGCGCGCTAAATGCCATCTGGCGCAGCCAGAAGAAACGCCCGCTGGTCTACTCTTTTGCCGTTTACTGGATGATTTTAACGCTCGGCCCGCTGCTGGCTGGCGCCAGCCTGGCGATCAGCACCTGGCTGCTCTCACTGAAATGGGTTGCCGTCAGCGGCATGACCGGACTTATCGATCAGACGCTGCGTATTTTCCCGCTGCTGTTCTCCTGGCTGGCTTTCTGGCTGCTCTACAGCCTGGTGCCGACCACGCGCGTGCCACAGCGGGATGCGCTGGTCGGCGCGCTGGTGGCGGGCGTGCTGTTTGAACTGGGTAAAAAGGCGTTTGCGCTCTATATCACCATGTTTCCTTCGTATCAGTTAATTTACGGCGTATTGGCCGTCATCCCAATCCTGTTTCTGTGGGTTTACTGGACGTGGTGTATCGTATTGCTGGGCGCGGAAATTACCGTCACGCTGGGAGAATATCGCCAGCGACAACAACAAAAAAAGTGTAGTGAGGAAGCATGATTGCATTGATTCAGCGGGTTCAGAGTGCCAGCGTCACGGTTGCGGATGAAACCGTGGGCAAGATTGGCCCCGGTTTGCTGGTATTGCTGGGCGTGGAAAAAGAGGATACCGAACAGAAAGCGCAGCGCCTGTGCGAACGCGTATTAGGTTATCGTATTTTTAGCGATGAAAACGGCAAAATGAACCTCAACGTGCAGCAGGCTGGCGGCAGCGTATTGGTCGTTTCACAGTTTACGCTGGCCGCCGATACGCAAAAAGGCATGCGCCCCAGCTTTTCACGCGGCGCCGAGCCGCAGGAGGCGGAGCGTCTTTATCACTACTTTAGCGACTGCTGCCGCCAACAGAATATTCACGTTGAGAACGGGCGTTTCGCCGCAGATATGCAGGTTGCATTAGTGAATGATGGGCCGGTGACTTTCTGGCTACAGGTATGATGCTGCTGACCGCAGACGTCAAAAATCGCCACGCCCACCCCGAACGAGAGAATCCTTTTATGTATCACCTACGAGTGCCGGAAACCGCCGAAGAACTGGAAATGTATTACCAGTTTCGCTGGGAGATGTTACGTAAGCCGCTGCGTCAGCCGCAGGGTTCGGAGCGCGACGCCTGGGATGCGATGGCGCATCATCAAATGGTTGTGGATGAGCAGGGCAAACCTGTCGCCGCTGGTCGTCTTTATATTAATGCGGACAATGAAGCTTCGATTCGCTTCCTGGCGGTACATCCAACGGTGCAGGGCAAAGGCCTGGGTACGCTGGTGGCGATGACGCTGGAGTCCGTAGCGCGTCAGGAAGGCGTAAAACGCGTAGTCTGCAGCGCGCGCGAGGATGCGGTAGAGTTCTTCGCCAAGCTGGGCTACCTCAACCAGGGTGAAATCACCGCGCCGCTCACCACGCCGGTGCGTCACTTCTTGATGATTAAACCGGTTATCACGCTGGATGACATTCTGCATCGCGCCGACTGGTGCGGACAGCTACAACAGGCCTGGTACGAGCATATTCCGCTAAGTGAAAAAATGGGCGTGCGTATCACGCAGTATACCGGGCAAAAATTTATGACCACCATGCCGGAGACCGGCAACCAAAACCCGCACCATACGCTGTTTGCGGGTAGCCTGTTTTCACTGGCGACGTTGACCGGCTGGGGTCTGATCTGGCTGCTGCTGCGCGAGCGTCATTTAGGCGGCACCATTATTCTGGCCGATGCGCATATTCGCTACAGCCAGCCCATCAGCGGTAAGCCGAGCGCCAGTGCCGATCTCGGCTCGCTGAGCGGCGATTTGGATCGGCTGGCGCGTGGACGCAAAGCGCGCGTACAGCTGGAAGTTGAACTGTTTGGCAATGAAGAGCGTGGCGCAACATTTAGCGGCGTTTATATTGTGCTGCCCGCCGATCCCGACGGGCCGCTGGAGCCTCACTGAGACGTACTGATTTCCCCATGCGTCATGGTTTGCTGTAGCGTTTGCCCGTCTGACGATAGCGTTAAGGTGCCGTTAGCGCTCTGTTTTAACGGCGTGCCTGCCGCCAGGCGCGCATTCAGCTTCAGCTGCAGGGAAGACTGGCCGGTTAACGTTCCTGCCGGCCAACCCCAGTTTTGCAGTACGTCAGGCGGAACCGCCTGACCGTTCAGCGTTAAAGCGAGATTGCGCGCTGGCGTTTGATCCAGCGTCGCCGTCCCTTCAAGCAGCCCTTTATCCACAAAGGCGCTCATTTCCGTTACGTTAATCTGATTACTGTTGGCATTGAGCGCCAGCGAGGGATGGCGAAGATCGGTACGGTTAAACGTCGCTTCCGCCGCGTTGAGGTTAAGCGTGCCCTGCCAGATACCCCACTGATGATTACGCGCCAGCAGCAGATCGGAACCGTTGGTATCCAGCGCCGTTATCTGAAACGGGAACTGCGGATTGATGTCGATAATCAGGTTGCGGTTGCCGCTCAGCTTTTTCACCTTAACGCTATCAAGCCAGTCCGGCAGCGTTGCCATCCAGCGATCGCGCCAGTTTTCCGGCAGCGTATATTCCAGACCCGCCAGTACCAGTTCATCCAGCGTCAGCTGTCGGCTTTGCCGTTCCCAACTGCCCTGCGCCCGAATGAGGCCGTTTACCCAACGTGAACTAAAGCGGGCACCGGCTACACCCTGAGGCGAAAAATCGAGGTTCAGAATGGGATCGTTTAAAGTGAGCTGACCGTTAATAAAGTTGTCTGCATTCAACGCCAGCGAGCCGTCGTCGCTTTGCCATTCACCATGGCGCAAGGTAAAGTTTTTCAGCAGCAGATCGAGATCGGTCACTGCCCAGTCTGGCCCCTGCAAACGCGCATCGGTCATATCGACACGGGAAAAATGCACCGAAGGCAAATTGCGCAGCGGCTGTAAAAAATCGTTAAGGGATTTATCCGTTTGCAGACGAATATCATTTAAGCGCAGCGCAGAGACATTCCAGTTGCCCTGCATATCGCGTTGGGCGCTGCCGGTTACGGATCCGCGTGTTAAATCGGCGCCGAAATTATTGATAATCAGTTGCTTATCGCTGACCCTTCCCTGAATCAGCGCACTGGAGGCGTTCAGCCCGTTAAAGGCCACGCTATCGGCGCTTAACTGGAAGCTGGCATTATTGCCCAAAATATTGCCAGGGCGGGGCAGCCACGGGATCACGCCGCCGTTTAAGCTCATGGCCTCCATCGCCAATCGGGAACTTTTCACGCTGATATTACGCAGCCGTAAACGATCGGCCTGCAGCGGCCAGGCCAGGTTCGCCGGCATGTTAGCAGCATTCAGCGTACCGTCCTGTAGCTCAATGCGCGCAAAATGCCGGGGCTGGTTAAACACCGAAAGCGACAGGCCCAGTTTCACACTTTTGGCAACGATAACGGCGGGCTTGCCGTCGTGGCCAAAAGTGAGGTTATGCAGGATTAGCAGCGAAGGATCGGAGAAGTTATGTTCTATTTTGGCGACAGAAAGATGATATGCCGTATCGTCGCTTATCCGTCGACTGGCCCATTCAGCGCCCCAGCGGGTTTGCAGTAAAATATATAGCACGACCACGATGAGCAGCAGTAGCAACAGCAGCGAAAGAATTAACTTTCCGACAAATTTCATTTGCATCCTTCCGTATGAATTTCCGGTATCGCCTGTTATGCCTTAATTACTGGCATAGCTCAACCGTCGGGTTGTAAAGGCGGAAATAATTACCCGATGCAAAGGGCGGGCGGCTGCCCGCCCGGAAAGGCTTACTTCTCCTGAGGGAAAAGCAGGTTTAAGACAATTGCGGTAATCCCGCCGGCGGCGATACCTGAAGAGAGCAACGTTTTTAACCAGTCTGGCGCAAACTGCAGGATCAGCGGCTGCTGAGAAACGCCCAGTCCTACCGCCAGCGACAGCGCCATAATCATAATGGCGCGGCGATTAAGCGGCTCACGTGAAACGATGCGTACGCCGGACGCCGCGATGGTGCCGAACATCACAATGGTTGCGCCGCCCAGCACCGGCTCTGGAATATGCTGTACGAAGCCGCTCACCGCCGGAAACAGGCCAAGCAATATCAACATCAGCGCCACCACGAAACCGACATAGCGGCTGGCGACGCCGGTCAGCTGAATAACGCCGTTGTTCTGGCCGAAACAGGAGTTAGGAAAGGTGTTAAACAGCGCGGAAACAAAAGAGTTGAGGCCGTTCGCCAGCACGCCGCCTTTCAGGCGTTTCATATAGAGCGGCCCGCTAACCGGCTGCTCTGAAACATCGGAGGTCGCGGTAATATCGCCGATGGTTTCCAGCGAAGTCACCATAAAGACCAGCATCAGCGGAATCAGCAAGTTCCAGTCAAACCCCAGTCCGTAATAAAGCGGCATCGGCACGGCCACCAGCGCGCTGTTTGACGGCGTCGTATTGTCCGGCAGCATGCCCAGCGCCCAGGCCAGCAGATAACCCACGGCCATAGCGATCACCAGCGATGCCACGCGCAGATAAGGGTTGCGCTGACGATTGAGCAGAATAATCACCGCCAGCACCACGCCCGCCAGCAGCAGGTTTTTCGGCGCGCCGAAGGTATGATCGTTCATCGCGGCAAAGCCGCCGCCGATAGAGGTGAGCCCAACCTGAATCAGCGACAGGCCGATAATCATCACCACAATCCCGGAAACCAGCGGCGTAATAATGCGGCGTGCCAGGTGCAGCAGACGGGAAAGAATCATCTCCGTACAGGAGGCAACCATCAGCGTGCCAAACAGGGCCGCCATCATGGTTGGCACATCGGCGCCGCCGTTTTTTAACGCCAGACCGCCCATAATCAGCGGGCTGACAAAGTTAAAGCTGGTGCCCTGAATAGAGAGCAGTCCCGACCCAACCGGCCCCCAGGTTTTAATCTGGATGATCGACGCCACGCCGGAGGCGAACAGCGACATGCTGATAATGTGCTGCGTATCCTGAGCGGGCAAGCCCAGCGCCTGGCAGATCAGCAGAGCGGGCGTAATAACCGCAACGAACATAGCCAGCAGATGCTGACAGGCCGCGAACAGCGTTTGCGGGAGCGGTGGACGATCTTCCAGACGGTAAATGAGTTCGCTCTTCGGCGTCGCTCCGGAAGCGGACGGGGCGATTTCATTAGGGTTGGCGGACATACGAGGGTTCCCTGAAAAATAAAGTGGCGATTGTAATCGACTGCCGGGCAAAAGCAATCGTTTGCTAAAACAGCTTTAGCCTTTAAAAGGTTTATTTATTCTGGATCAGAAAAGGAAAAAGGATGGTCAGGCGTTGGTATAGCGGTCGGTTTCCGGTAGCCAGCGCTCTATCAACGCCTGCGCCTGTTCGGGGTAATGCTGGTGGATATGGCGAGCAATGCGCTGTACTTCAGGGATTAACGCCTGATCGCGCAGCAGGTCGGCGACTTTAAACTCCGCGTTGCCCGTCTGGCGAGTTCCGAGTAGCTCGCCTGGTCCGCGAATCTCCAGATCGCACTGGGCGATAACGAAACCATCATTGCTGTCGCGTAAAACCTGCAAACGCTTTTGCGCCGTTTTGCTCAGCGGCACTTTGTAAAGCAGCACACAGTGCGAGGCGACGGCGCCGCGTCCCACGCGTCCGCGCAGCTGATGCAGCTGAGCAAGGCCGAGCCGCTCCGGGTTTTCGATAATCATCAGGCTGGCGTTGGGCACATCGACGCCGACTTCAATAACCGTGGTGGCGACCAGTAACTGGAGCTGACCCTGCTTAAACGCCTGCATGACTTCCTGCTTTTCCTGCGGCTTCATGCGGCCATGCACCAGGCCAACCTGCAGATCCGGCAGCGCCAGTTTTAACTCTTCCCACGTGGCTGCCGCCGCCTGTGCTTCCAGCAGATCGGATTCTTCAATCAGCGTACAAACCCAGTAGGCCTGACGGCCTTCCGTCTGACAGGCGCTTTTCACCCGCTCGATAATTTCCGCCCGGCGTGAATCGGGGATCGCCACCGTGGTCACCGGCGTACGTCCCGGCGGCAGCTCATCGATAACCGACGTATCCAGATCGGCGTAGGCGGTCATTGCCAGCGTGCGCGGAATTGGCGTTGCGGTCATGATCAGCTGGTGAGGATGAAATCCCTGTTCTTCGCCTTTTTCCCACAGCGCCAGGCGCTGATGCACGCCGAAGCGATGCTGCTCATCAATAATAACCAGCGCCAGGCCGTTAAACTGCACCTGTTCCTGGAAAATGGCGTGCGTGCCGACCACCATCGATACCTGGCCACTGGCGATCGCTTCCTGCTGCGCCAGACGCGCTTTACCTTTTTGCTTGCCCGCCAGCCAGCCGACCTCCAGGCCCAGCGGCGCCAGCCACTGACGGAAGTTATTAGCGTGCTGCTCGGCCAGCAGCTCAGTCGGCGCCATCAGTGCGACCTGCTTGCCATGCGCAATAACGTTCAGGGCGGCCAGCGCGGCGACCAGCGTTTTCCCGGAACCCACGTCGCCCTGCACCAGCCGCATCATGGGATAGTCGTGCGTGAGATCCTGCTCAATTTCTTTCACTACTCGCTGCTGCGCGGCGGTCGGTTTAAACGGCAGGGCCGCCAGCAGTCGATCGCTTAGCTCATGGCGCGGCTGCATCGGCAGCGCATGATAGCGCTGCGCGCCAGCGCGTACGGCCAGCATGCTCAGGTTATGCGCCAGCAGCTCTTCAAGGATTAAACGACGCTGCGCCGGATGACGCCCGCTTTCCAGATCGACAAGCTGCGTATCCGGCGGCGGACGATGCAGCGTGCGTAGCGCGTCGGGCAGACTCAGCAGGCCACCGCGAAGTTCGGCAGGCAGCAGTTCAGCAATCGGGCAGGTATCCAGCAGCGTAAGCGCCTGGTCGGTCAGATTACGCAGTGTCGCCTGGCGAATGCCTTCGGTAGTGGGATAAACCGGGGTAAGGGTTTCCTGAAGCTCGGTAACGCCGTGTTCGCCCTGAATGCGGTATTCAGGATGAATAATTTCCGCACCGCGCTGACCGCGTTTTATCTCGCCATAGGCGGTCACGCGCGCGCCGGGCGCCAGCCCGTTTTTCATGCCGGCGTTGAAATTGAAAAAGCGCAGCGTCACTACGCCCGAACCATCGCCGATCTGGCTGACCAGCATACGTCGGCGGCCAAAGGTGACGTCGGTATGCAGCACTTCACCTTCAACCGTTGCCCAAATGCCGGGCAGCAGATCACTAATCCGGTAGAGCTGCGTGCGGTCTTCGTAACGCAGCGGCAGATGCAGCAACAGGTCCTGTACGGTATGCAGCCCGATCTTCGCCAGCTTTCCGGCCTGGCTTGCGCCTACGCCGGAAAGCGTGCTTAGCGGAACGGCATCCAGCAGGCGGCCTTTCATCGCTTGCCTGTTGACTGCATGGCGGCCCACCATTCGGCATCGGCGACCACTTCACCGTTGTCGTCGATTTCCGGGTAGGGCAGCTGTTTCTGTTTTGCCACGCGCGCCAGCACCGGATAACCACCTTCAAACAGCAGGCGCTGTTGCTCGGCGCGCGGCAGCGTGCTGCTGTCGCGCTGATACATTCCGGCGTTCTGCCGCTGCCGCTGCGCTTCGTACAAAATAAGCGCGGAAGCGACGGAAACATTCAGCGACTGCACCATGCCGACCATCGGAATAATAATGTCCCGATCGGCCAGCGCCAGCGCTTCCTGCGTGATGCCGGTTTTTTCCTGGCCCATTAAAATGCAGGTCGGACGCGTATAGTCGATTTCACGGAAATCGACCGCTTTGGCGGAGAGGTTGGTCGCCAGGATCTGCATGTCCTGCTGTTTCAGATGGGATACCGCATCCGCAATGGTACGGTGCGTTTTTACCTGTACCCAGCTGTTGCTGCCTGCGGCGGAAGAGACGACGGTACGCATCCGGTTGGCAGGCCAGATGGCATGGACTTCGTGAACGCCCACCGCGTCCGCCGTACGAATAATGGCGGACACGTTGTGGGGCTTGTGTACCTGCTCCATGCATACGGTGAGATCGTGCTGGCGGGCAGCCAGCATCTCGCGTATACGAGCAAAACGTTGAGCATTCATGCGCTAATTTCGGTTACGGTGAACTTTGATCACGTCCGGCATCACGCGGATTTTACGCATAATATTTGCCAGGTGAACGCGATCGCGCGCCGTCAGACGAATAAAGGTGCTGTAAACGCGGCCGTCACGCTCTTCGGTGTTCAGGCTCTGAATATTCGAACCCGCGGTATTAATTGCCGCCGTCAGGTTCGCCAGCGCGCCCTGATGATTAAACATATCCACTTTAATTTCAGCGACGAATTCCTGCTCGGTGACCTTGTCCCACTCCACCGCCATAAACTTCTCAGGCTCTTTCTGATAGCCACGAATGTTACGGCAGGATTCATGGTGAACCACCAGCCCTTTACCTGGGCTGACGTGCGCCACAATCGGATCGCCCGGAATCGGACGACAGCATTTGGCAAAGGTAATCAGCACGCCATCGGCGCCTTTGATCGGCAGTTTACTGCGCGACGTGGCGCTGGTGGATTGTCCGCCTGCGGTATCCAGCAGGTTCTTCGCCACCACCACGCTCATGGCGTTGCCGAGACCGATTTCCGCCAGCAGATCGTCCAGCGAAGCCAGCTTCATGCGCTCCAGCTCCTGCTCGATGCTGACCTGCGGGATTTCAGCCAGTTTACGGCTGCCGCCCAGGGCATGATTAAGCAGGCGTCGACCCAGACTCACCGAATCTTCGCGCTTGAGGTTTTTCAGCAGCTGACGGATTTTGGCGCGCGCTTTTGAGCTGACGACAAAGTTGAGCCAGGCGGCGTTTGGCCGGGCGCCAGGCGCGGTGATAATCTCAACCGTCTGACCGCTGGCCAGCGGCTGTGAAAGCGGGTAAGGCTGCCTGTCGACGCGCGCGCCCACGCAGGCATGACCAATATCGGTATGCACGGCATAGGCGAAGTCTACCGGCGTCGCGCCGGCGGGCAGTTCGACAATACGTCCTTCCGGGGTAAAAACGTAAATCTCATCCGGGAACAGATCGGATTTCACGCTTTCGATAAATTCAAAGGAGCTGCCGGCGCTCTGCTGTAATTCCAGCAGGCTTTGCAGCCAGCGCTGCGCGCGGATCTGTGCGGTCGTGCCGCTTTCGCCTTGTTCTTTATAGGCCCAGTGCGCCGCCACCCCCATTTCCGCCATCTGATCCATATCTTCCGTACGAATCTGCACTTCAACCGGTACGCCGTGCGGACCAATCATCGACGTATGCAGCGACTGATAGCCGTTCGCTTTCGGAATAGCGATATAATCTTTTACGCGGCCCGGACGCGGCTTGTACAGGCTGTGCATCTGACCCAAAACGCGGTAGCAGGTATCCACATCGCGGACGATCACGCGAAACGCGTAAATATCCATAATGGAGTGAAAGCGCTGCTCTTTCAGGTGCATTTTACAATAGATGGAATAGAGATGTTTTTCCCGGCCAAATACGCGACAGGGAATACCGGCTTCCTGCAAACGCCCTTCGATCTCGGCGAGGATTTTCTGGATCATCTCCTTACGGTTACCGCGCGCGGCTTTCACCACTTCTTTAATAACGCGATAACGGTTGGGATAAAGTGCTTCGAAGCCCAGCTCTTCCAGCTCGGTTTTCAGATGATGAATACCCAGGCGATGAGCCAGCGGACTGTAGATTTCCAGCGTTTCACGGGCGATGCGCCGACGTTTATCAGGACGTAGCGAACCCAGCGTACGCATATTGTGCGTGCGGTCGGCCAGTTTGATCAGGATGACGCGAATATCCTGCACCATCGCCATGATCATCTTGCGGAAGTTTTCCGCCTGCGCCTCTTTTTTATCCCGGAACTTCAGCTTATCCAGTTTGGATACGCCTTCAACCAGTTCGGCGACGCTTTTGCCGAACAGCTGTTCCATGTCCTGATAGGTGGCGGGGGTATCTTCAATCACGTCGTGCAGCAGCGCGGCCATGAGGGTTTCATAGTCGAGCTTCATTTCCGCCAGAATACAGGCGACGGCGACGGGATGCGTGATATAAGGCTCGCCGCTGGAGCGTGTCTGCCCCTCGTGAGCATCACGTGCGACAAGGTAAGCTTGCTTGAGGCGCTTGATCTGCTCCTCAGGCAAGTATTTTTCAATCAGCTGATTGAGGCTTTCAAAAAGATACAAGGGCGAGCCTTCCGGCTAATTAACGACGGCCTTCAGCGATAGCGGTAACAGCCTGCAATTCAGCGGCTTCCTGCTCATGCTGTTCCTGGCGCTCACGAACATCAAGGATCTGATTAGTGATCAGGCCTTCTTCGATTTCACGCAGAGCGATAACGGTCGGTTTATCGTTCTCTTCCGGTACCAGCGGATCTTTACCGCTCACCTGCATCTGACGTGCGCGACGTGCAGCGACCAGAACCAGGTCAAAGCGGTTACCAATTTTCTCTACTGCGTCCTGAACGGTTACGCGTGCCATAAGTGTGCTACTCCACAGGTGAAGAAATGACTCGGCATAATACTGAAAGTGACTTCAGTCTGCCAACAGTTTGCTGATTAAGGCATCATGTCGGGCTTTTTGACGGCCCATACGCAGACGCTCAGCGCGAATGATCGTTTTCAGATCCAGCAGCGCCAGATCGAAATCATCATTGACGATTAAATAGTCGTATTCGGCATAATGGCTCATTTCCGCCACGGCCTGCGCCATACGACGGGCGATAACCTCTTCGCTGTCCTGACCGCGGCCACGTAAGCGGCGATCCAGTTCTTCTTTCGAAGGCGGCAAGACAAAAATGCTGCGTGCCGTCGGCATTTTCTGCCGGATCTGCTGCGCGCCCTGCCAGTCAATATCTAAAAAGACATCAACGCCGGTCGCCAGTACTTGATCTATGGCTGTGCGTGAAGTGCCGTAATAGTTGCCAAACACTTCGGCATGCTCAAGAAAGGCATCTTGCGCGATCATCGTTTCAAACTCTTGTTTGGAAACGAAATAATAATGTTCGCCGTGCTGCTCGCCTGGGCGCATCTCGCGCGTGGTGTGCGAAATGGATACCTGAGTATCGTACAGCGGCTGCGTTTTCAGCATAGCCTGAATCAGGCTGGATTTACCCGCACCGCTGGGGGCAGAAATAATATAAAGCGTGCCTTGAGCCATGATTATTCTTGAAGTGTGTAAAAGAGCGGAGACTGTTTCCTGCACAGTATACACAGCTTGCCGCCGCCATGCAGCGTTTGCGCCGTTCCGCTGTCGTTTTTCTTCCTTTTTGGAAAGTTCTTCTCATGAAGTGAAGTGTTTTGCACGCCTTGCAATAAAAATCCGCGCGTCGTTTTCCAGTTTAGTACCCTGCTTCTCGCTGTATCACTGTTAATGGGTTTTACTGCCGCAGCAGAGAACAAGGAGAGGGTGATGGCAGAGAAAAGGATTTTATGGTTGCTGTGGCTGTTTGCCGGAACGGCACAGGCACTTTGTCCCCGCTGGACGCCGGTTCGCGCAACGGAAGAAATCGCCCAGCTGCAACAGCAGTTACGCAGCTGGGATCAGGCCTACTACCGTGACGGCCAAACGCTGATTGACGACACGCTTTATGACAGCCTGCAGCAGCGGCTTCGGCAATGGCAACGCTGTTTTCAGCCGGCCGTTGCGCCCGATCGCTCAGTTTGGGCAGATAACGGCACGGTCGATCATCCCGTCGCTCATACCGGCGTCAAAAAACTACCGGATAAGCTGGCTGTGGCTTACTGGATGCAAGGCAAAGAAGCGCTCTGGGTACAGCCGAAGGTTGATGGTGTGGCGGTGACGCTGGTGTATCGGCAGGGGAAACTGGCAGCCCTTATCAGCCGCGGCGACGGCCTTAAAGGACAGAGCTGGCTGGACAAGGCCGCCGCGATACCTGCGATCCCGCGAGAGATTCCTGATAAGAGCGCCGAGCTGGTATTACAGGGTGAACTCTTTTTAACCGTGACCGATCATCAGCAGGCGAAGCAGGGCGGCGTTAATGCTCGTGCCCAGGTTGCTGGAGCCCTGATGCGTCAGACGCCGTCGCCCTTACTGGCGCAGCTGGGCATTTTTATTTGGGCCTGGCCGGATGGGCCAAAAACCATGACGATGCGACAGGTGGCGCTTAAGCAGTTAGGGTTCGGTTTGGCCAGTGCATGGACGCAACCGGTAGCCAGTGAAGAGGACGTCGCCCGCTGGCGCGATCGGTGGTTTCACGCTCCTTTGCCCTTTGTAACCGATGGCGTAGTGATCCATCAGGACAAGCGTTCAACTGGCAAGCAGTGGATGCCGGGCAGCAGCGAAGAGGTTGCTGCCTGGAAATATAACCCTCCAATAGTCAGCAGTGAAGTTCAGTCTATCGATTTCCCTGTGGGGCGCACCGGAAAAATTGCGGTAGTGCTTAATGTCGCGCCGGTACAGCTGGATGATAAAACCGTACGTCGGGTTAATTTAGGATCTCTGGCTCGCTGGCAGGCGCTTGATATTGTGCCAGGCGATCAGGTGGCCATTGGCCTCGCGGGGCAAGGCATTCCGCGCTTCGAGAAAGTGATCTGGCGCGTTACCCAGCGTAATCGGCCTGACACGCCAAACCCAGGGCAATACCATAGCCTGAGCTGTTTTGATAACAGCCCCGACTGTCGAAAACAGTTTCTTTCACGGCTGAGCTGGTTGAGCCAAAAGGATGTCCTCGATCTGCCAGGGATTCAGCGTAGCACCTGGCAACGTTTGATTCTGCACCCCGATTTCCTGCATCTTTTTTCATGGCTCAATATGGATATTGAACAGCTTTCAGCCGTACCGGGCGTGACACCTCAAAGGGCCAGGCAGCTAAGACATTATTTCGACAGAGTGCAGCATCAGCCATTTCGCCGCTGGGTAAAAGCGCTTGGCGTACCTTTGCCGTCAGCGGCGCTTAATGCGTTACCCGATGATGACTGGGATGGGCTGCTGGCGCGCAGCGCGCACGACTGGCAACAGCTGCCGGGTATGGGCGCCACGCTGGCAGAAAAGGTCGTAAACTGGCTGAAGGATAAACAGGTAAAGGCGCTGATGGATTTTATTCAACAGTGGCGGGCCGGTCAGCAGCAGGCAGAATAACTGCGTTATCCCATCCTGCCTCATCACTATTACGTAATCATTCATGTTCCGGGTGTGGATAATTGAAAACGGGCAGGCCCAAACGAAAACGCAGCGCTAACAGGCGGGAAAGAAAACCAAACAGCAGGGTAACGATGATCACCGTTTCATGCGACAGCGGCGTTTTTAACAACAGAATATAGAGCCAGCCAGCGGCAAACGCGATACCGGCATACAACTCTTTCTGAAAAACCAGCGGAATACGATTACAAAACATATCGCGCAGCACGCCGCCAAATACGCCGGTAATCACTGCGCTGATGGCCGCAATAATGGAGGCGTGGCCCATATCAAGCGCAACCTGAGCGCCAATAATAGAGAAAACCACCAGTCCCAATGCATCCAGCACCAGAAAAACTTTGCGCAAATGCGTCATCAGAGGAGCGACAACCGTAGTAATGACAGCGGCAACCGCAACAATAACGATGTATTCAGGGTGTTTTACCCAGCCGAGCGGATAATGACCCAGCAGCATATCGCGTACAGAACCGCCGCCGATAGCAGTGACTGACGCAATAATGATCACGCCAAAGAGATCCATTTTTCGCCGTCCGGCCGCAAGCGCGCCGGTCATCGCTTCGGCAGTAATGCCAATGATATAGAGAACGGTCAGTAACATAGCCAGCTCCAGGAAAACGGTGGCAAAGCCTACAGCGCTTCTCTGAGTGTAGACGAGTGAAAATTTCTAAGGCATCTGCTTACGGATTAGTTCTTTTTATGCGAAGCGGGTAAATAAGCAGGCGTGCGAAAGATAAAAAAAGCGCGCTATGGCAGCGCGCTTAATAAAATATCCGCTGACGGATACTTTTCCGCCCCTAAACAACTTTATTATTATACCAGCGTGTTTTCACTCTTTAACGTAACGGCAGGACGGGCTTTACGCCGTACGATCTGTTTAAGCTCCAGTACCAGCGGATCGCGACTGCTTAACATCATTAATCCCCATACCAGTGCGCCAGCTGCAATCTGTATTATCAGGATCGCCATAGCTGGCATCATTTCTTCTAGCGCGTAGCCAAGAGCATAACTAATCCAAAGCGTCGGTAACGCCATACGTAGCGGCATCCACTGGCTGGCAAAGTAGGCTTTGCCGCTTGCGCCTAACATAGGACGAATTAACGCGAAATAATTCATCAATACAGTCAGCGCCTGTAACGCCGTAAAGCCGATGGTAGCGCCCATAAGTCCGCCCCATTGCGCACCCAGCCAGACGGCAGGGATAGAAAGAACCAGACGCAGCGCATTCAGCTTTGAACTAATATCGACCGTACCTTTAGCCATAACTAACGCGCCGACCGGATTATTAATGGCCCGCATAATGCCTGCGATACACAGCACTTGCAGCACCGGCGTAATAAATAGCCAGCGTTCGCCAAAAATGCTCAATACCAGATTATGCGCGACGCCAATCATACCTGACAGTGCAACGAAATTTAGCAGGCTCATGATGGACAGCATTTTATAAAAGTTATGGCGCAGACGCGGCTGGTCATCCTGCATCTGAGCAAACGCCGGAAACAGCACGCGCGTCAGAATTGGGTTGATCTTGGCCGGTGGCATCACGGCCAGATTGTAGGCCAGGTTATAGCCACCGGTTGCGATCGCGCCCAGCAGTCGCGAAAGCAGCATGGTTGGCATATTCATACTCAGCTGATTAATTAAGCTGTCAGCGGTAAGATAGCCGCCATAGCGTAAATTACTGCGCACGCTTTTCAGATCAAAAACAAACTGAGGACGATAAATCTCCCTGCCGTAATAGTAAAACAGCAGCATTCTCACCGAAACCATGGTGAGATAGCCCCAAATAGCGCACAGCGCCGATGGGTAAAAGTATGCAGAAATTAACGTAACTGCAAATCCTGATAGCGCGGCTAATACTTCAGTGCGCCCAATCTGAGTAAATGCCAGTTCTTTTTGTAATAAGGCCCGAAACTGTTGCCCTTGCGGTATAATGAGAAAAGCAAAAGATAAGGATTTAATAAGATTATTTAGTTCTGATTGATGAAGGAAATTGCTAATATAGCTGCTGCTGGAATAGACGATAGCGAAGATTATCGCGCCGATAATAATATTTAGCCAATATAATGTAGATAACTCCACTTCTGACATGGATTTTCGCTGTATAACTGAATTGGACAGACCAAAATCAGAAAGCGTATCTACCAGCGTTAAAATAACCAACGCAATGGTAAGTAAACCAAACTGGCTGGGATCAATAATTCTGGCCAGCAGGGCCAGCTGTAAAACGCCGAGCCCAATCGTCATCACTGAAGATATTGCTGACCATTTTGCGCCATTTAATGCTTTTTTCTTCAAAGACATAGTATATTCTTAACGGTAAAGCTACCATTTTTAAAGAGAGAAAATCCCGAATGCTATTCTTGTTATTTTTTAGCGCAGGTAAATACTTTATAAGTAAATAAGTTAATTACAGTGCAATGGCAAAATAATTTTTTCTGAAGCCGGGTAGTCCATGCTGCTTCCGCCATATTTTAACAACATCAACCATGCTTTGGGGAGTGGTGATATTAAAATCCTGCGGATAAAAGATAAGATCCGTACCCGCTGGATGTCCTGATAACAAAACAAATTCCATTGCCGCCTTCAGTAATCCTTCCGTTGTGTCAAACTCAGCGAGCAGTATTTTACGTGCAAGCTCGGTATATTCTTGCTCGGTAAAGTCTTGCAGAGATGTGCGTTCCATAGGGATTTCCTGGAATGTCTGATTATTAGAAATTGCTGTGTGCAGGGAGATTTATAACTTTTTTTATCTTAAGAATCACCATGAGAAATATCTGAAATTTTTAGTTTTAATAATGAATGGATGTAAAAAATAAATGAATTATAAAAGCAATAAGAGAAAATTAATTTTTTTTCTGATGATTTAATTTTTGTTGCGACAGAAAAAACAAAAGTTAAAATCATTAAATTATTGATTTTTAATGTTAAAATCATTGTGTTGTTTAAGATTAATCCGTCCTTTGATGGTTTAATATTATTAAATAATTTCATTAAAAATGCGCCACCGTATATAAACAGGCTGCATTATTGGAGGTGGCGTAATTTTGTGCAGATCCAAATTAAATTAAGTCCCACCAATGGAGAAAGAGGGGATCTGTAATACGAACTTTTAATGGCTTGCTAAAATGTTCTCACTTATCACCATTAAATTCCTTTAAAAACATGAAATTAAAATTAATTCCATACCGATGTGTCAGGCAGAGTCTTCATTGTCAAGTCGTTACCGACTGATATAGCCGTTGCAGATCATGCTGTAACACGTCCAGTTCCTGCTGGAATTTTTCATCGGAAGTAAAAGGCTGGCGAAAAAGCGTAAGTAACACCTGTGCGCCTTCCTGATTTGGCACGATACGCATCGGCATATATATTTCCTTACCAAAGCCATTATCAATCCAGTAATCCATTACGCCATACTCGTTATGCGCCGAGAAACGCGCTTTTGATACTCTGGCCGAATGCTTGCTTTTTGCTTCATTTCCGGCTGGTTGCAAAGGTAGCTCACCCAGCCCTGATACCCATTTTGGAAAAAAATTAGGCTTCCAGATGGTTTCATAAAGATCCAGCCATTGACGCTTAATGGTCAGGCTTAGCGTTTGTGATGGCAGCACGTATCCTCCTGAAAAAGCAATAGCGATGTAAGCATTGTAGAACGTTCATGTGAAAAGCCTGTGCGACCCAACAGCCTTTCATCGCGGGAAAAAGCGTGCGCCGCTTATTTGAGACCTTTCTCTTTTAAATATTTGCAGATTCGCCCAGGGTAGCCCTTTTACTAAACGGATGTTCAGGAATCGCTTATATGAAAAGGTGAATATTATTCTTATTGGTCAGTGTGTTACTTGCTTTTTTTTGTACCGCGCAGGCAAATAATTATCCCTACGGGCGTTCACATAGTATTTCAGTAGCAGAGGCAAAAAAGCTGCCTGACAATGCTTTTGTAATACTGGAGGGCGAAATTGTCGGTCGGGCAAAACACGATGATGATAAATACTGGTTTAAAGATAACACCGGTCGCATCAGGGTGGATGTAGACGAGGATGAGGTGGTTTTCAAAAGGCGGGTTCAACTCATTGGCGAAGTCGACCGCCACGATGGTCAGCTTGAAATCAATGTCGATCGGGTGCATTTCATACAGTAATCGGTCGTTATTGATGAATCATCTCTTAAACCGGTTCATTATTAGCTGCTAAAAACCTCACCTGGTTAAAAAGCCTGAGCCCTGTTAAGTACCGAACTCAGGCTTTTTATTGCGAAATCAATTCAGCCCCACATTACGGACAATCATCGATTAAAGGCTGCTAAAAATTATTCAATATTCTGAATCTGCTCGCGCATCTGCTCAATAAGCACCTTCAGCTCAATGGCTGAGGCGGTGACATCCGCATTAATCGATTTCGAGGCCAGCGTATTCGACTCACGATTAAATTCCTGCATCATAAAATCAAGACGGCGTCCGACGGCCTCTTTTTTCTTCAGGATATTATAGGTTTCTTTAACGTGTGCTTCGAGGCGATCCAGTTCTTCAGCGACATCGATGCGCTGGGCCATCATCACCAGTTCCTGCTCAACACGATTGTTGTCCAGCTGTAACTGAGCCTCTTCCAGTTTGGTCACCAGGCGCTCGCGCTGCCATTTCAGCACATCCGGCATCCAGGCGCGTACTTTTTTCACCTCGGCGCTAACGCTTTCAAGGCGCTGTTCGATCATGCTTTTCAACGCGGCGCCTTCGCTTTCACGTGCGGCAATGAAGTCATCAATCGCCCGTTCCAGCGTCGCGATCAGCTCAGCATTAATCGCATCCAAATCTTGATCCTGCGCGGACATTACGCCAGGCCAGCGTAAAATATCGACGGGATCAATCGCGCCATCGGCATTGTGCTGTTTAACCCACTGTGCAGCTTCTAACAGCTGTTTGGCCAGTGCCTGATTAAGGATCAGCGCGCTTTGCGCGCCTGGATCGGCATCAAAACGTAAACTGCACTCAATTTTCCCACGAGTAAGACGGTTGCGCAGGCGCTCACGAATTACCGGCTCCAGGCTGCGGAATTGTTCAGGCAGACGAATATAGGTTTCAAGATAGCGTTGGTTTACGGAACGCAGCTCCCAGGCTGCGCTGCCCCATTCGCCTTTGGTTTCTCGCCGGGCGTAGGCGGTCATGCTGCGGATCATTTTTGCGTACCCGTATTAAGTAAAGTTCCAGCGATTATAGCGATGCCGCCTTCCCCTTAACAGGTAAAGCATCAATTAAGACGAATATATTATGTTGGCTGCCGTTGCGTATTAAGCCATCCTGGCGGATTAGCACATCGGAAAGAGAGCAAACAGGAAGTTTTTGCTACAGATGGCTCTGTATTTTTAACAGAAAAGGAAGTGGGTCAGAATACATTCAGAGGCATAAATAAAGAGGCTTACTACGCGAAAGAAAATCAGATTTTAAACACTTTGTTATATCCAGTATTTGTTGGCGTTTTCATTACGGAAAAAAGTCATTTAGCGTTTTTTTGTGTTCACGAAACCTAAAAAAAAATAATATATAACACTCATTTGAGTGTCATGGAGTTAAAGCGCTTTATAATTATTGCGAAGAAGGTAAAAAATATAATCAACAATACTTCATCAACACCTAATGTTCGTTTTTTTATAAAAACAAGTGCGTAAAACCCGCTGTTCAACTTTATCGTTGAAACTAATGGGCTTGCGTATTAACCAGGTTCGTTAGAATGTTAATAAATAAAATATTTATAATTTTTTGTATCCTGCTTTGTTTGTTTGGTTGTGATCAATCAGATTCATTATCGCTGGCAGGATACACTTATGGGGAGTTTACCTATTTATCCTTTCCCTATACAGAAGAAGTAGAAACGCTATTCGTAAATAAAGGCGATATGGTAAGGAAAGGGCAAAAATTAATGCAGCTGGCGAGCTTTACAGCGGAAAATGCGCTTCAGGTGGCTGAGGAGAAAGTCAATGCTGAAAAAGCGCTCTTACAGAAACTGGAGGCCGGCGAACGGCCGGCAGCATTAGATATTATCTACTCTCAACTGGTTCAGGCAAAATCTGCCGCCGCGTTGGCAAAAAGTCAGCTTGACCGAAAAAGCAAGCTCCATACAGAACGAATGATCTCGACTGCGGAGTGGGAGCGGGTAAACGAAGAGTACGTGCAAAAAAATGCGCATGTGAAAGAGTTGCAGCAGCAGATTAAATTGAAAAAACTACCGGCCCGGCAGGATGAGATCAATAAACAAAAATCGCAAGTTGAATCAGCGATACTTCAGCGCGATAAAGCGCGTTGGGAGCTGCGGCAAAGAGTTCTTTTTGCGCCTCAGGACGCCATCGTTTATGACGTCCTCTATCATCAGGGGGAACGGCCGCTGGCGGGTAAACCCGTTATCAGCCTGCTCCCACCGGAAAACGTCAAAGTCCGTTTTTTTGTGCCGGAAAAACGGCTGGGCGAAATACATACTGGCATGAAAATTAAAATTTACTGTGATGGATGCAAAAAACCGCTGGCAGGCCATATTAATTATATTAGCCCACAGGCAGAGTTCTCCCCGCCTGTTATTTACAGCAATCAGCGCCGTGAAAAGCTTTTATTTATGGCAGAGGCAGTTCCGATAAAAAAAGACGTATGGTTAATAAAGCCAGGTCAGCCGGTTAACATAGAAGTGATGCCTGATGAGTGAAAATTGTATTGAAGTTAATAAAATCAATAAATACTTTGGGGGAAATCATGTTGTAAAAGATTTTTCGCTCTCCGTAAAAAAAGGAGAAATCTATGGTTTTCTGGGCCCCAATGGGAGTGGGAAAACGACGTCAATTCGCATGATGTGCGGATTAATTACGCCTGATTCTGGAAGCGGACACTGTTTGAATATGGATATATTCACCCAGCGTGAAGCTATTAAACGCCATATTGGTTATATGACGCAGCATTTTTCTATGTGGGGCAACTTATCGATACGTGAGAATTTGTTATTTATTGCACGTATTTATAATCTTGATCACCGTAAAGTACGGGTTGACCAAACGTTGTCTGAACTTGGTCTTGCATCACGCCAGCATCAACTGGCGAAATTTCTTTCAGGCGGCTGGAAACAACGTATGGCGCTCGCTGCCTGCATGTTACACCAGCCAGCGTTGCTTTTTTTAGATGAACCGACGGCGGGCGTCGATCCCAAAGCGCGGCGTGAATTTTGGCAAATCCTTCACCAGCTCTCCGATCAGGGCATCTCAATACTTGTCAGCACTCACTATATGGATGAAGCAGAACGCTGTCACAGAGTGGCCTATCTCTCTTACGGAACCTTACTCGCTAACGGTACTATCCCGTCGATTATTAAAGCGCAAAATCTGATCACCTATAAAATAAGCGGTATCAAACTGGCGGCTCTCGAAAGCGATTTATTAAAAATACCGGGTGTTGAACAAACGGTTATTTTTGGTAATAACCTTTTTGTTACGGTACGAGATGAGAATATCCTGAAACCTGCTTTATTAAAAATTGCAATGTGCAATTATGAAGTCTGTAAGGTAGATACCACGCTGGAAGATGCCTTTACCTGGCTAATGAAAAGCAATGAAAATTAACTTCTCTCTTTTAAGATGGATAGGCGTGGTAATAAAAGAGATACATGAGTTGCGTCGCGATAAAATCACTATTGCGATGGTTTTTATTACACCGCTCTTACAGCTGGTTATTCTGGGTTATGCCGTCAATATGGATGCGCGTAATATCCCTACTGCGCTGTTAAATTATGATGCGCAATATATGAGCCATGTTTTTGTATCCGCTGCGCAAAATACGGGCTATTTTTCCATGATTCCCGTTCAGTCGGAGAAGGCAGCAAAATCTGCCTTTCTACGTGGTGACATTATTTTTATCGTCACTATTCCAGAGGGATTTACCCGAAGGATTCTGCGCGATGAAAAACCACAAATTTTGATTCAGGGCGATGCTATCGATCCGTTAACGATAGGAAATGCCTTAAGCGCCATTACACAGGCGGCAAAAACGATGTTTTTGCAAGATCTGCCTCCTTCACTGCGCAATGAGGTAACAGCGGATGAGTTTGAATTGATTATTCATCGTATGTTTAACCCGGAGGGAATTACACAATATAATACGATACCAGGAATTATTGGTTCAATCCTCAGTACGACGCTTATTCTTATGACGGCGTTAGCGATTATTCGCGAGCGCGAAAGCGGCGCGATAGAAAACATGCTTATTTCACCATTAACCAGCCTGGAAGTGCTGACCGGTAAGATCATTCCTTATGTTATTATTGGCCTTTTTCAGTCATTTTTTATCCTTTTTTGCGCTGTTTACCTGTTTAATATCCCCTTATTAGGCAATATCTTCCTGCTTTTTACGGTGCTGATGATTTATATATTTCTGTGCTTATCCATCGGTATTACTATCTCAAGCGTGGCGCGAAATCAGCTTCAGGCGCTGCAAATGTCCTCTTTTTATTTTATTCCCTCCGTTATGCTTTCCGGTTTCATTAGCCCTTTTATTAGTATGCCGGTATGGGCTCAATGGATTGGGGCCTGCCTGCCTCTTACCTATTTTATCCGTCTGATTAAGGGCATCATGCTTAAAGGCAATGCTTTTACCGTTTTATTATCCGATCTCCTGCCGCTGCTGTTGCTTGCCGTCATTATTATGTTGATTGCGCTAAAATCCTTCCGTAAAACGCTTGATTAAATCAGCCCCAGTTACCTTTTTCTGGCTGCGTTCCTGAAACAGGCCGGTAGGCAGGCAGAGCTGAAAACCGTATAATGCGCAGCCAATCTTAGCAAGCCGGAGAAAAACCATGCGTCCAGCAGGCCGTCTCACACATCAGGTGCGTTCCGTCACCCTGACTCGTCATTACACCAAACATGCAGAAGGTTCTGTACTGGTTGAATTCGGTGATACCAAAGTACTTTGTAACGCGACCGTCGAAGAAGGTGTGCCGCGTTTTTTGAAAGGTCAGGGCCAGGGCTGGATCACCGCCGAATATGGCATGCTGCCACGCTCAACCCACAGCCGTAATGCGCGCGAAGCGGCCAAAGGTAAACAGGGCGGGCGGACGCTTGAAATTCAGCGCCTGATTGCACGCTCGCTGCGCGCAGCGGTCGATTTGAAAGCGCTGGGCGAATATACCATTACGCTTGATTGCGATGTGCTGCAGGCTGATGGCGGCACGCGTACGGCTTCTATTACCGGTGCCTGCGTAGCATTGGCTGATGCGCTGAATGCGTTAGTAGCCGCCGGCAAACTGGCGAAGAACCCGATGAAAGGCATGGTGGCTGCCGTTTCTGTCGGCATTGTTAACGGTGAAGCATTATGCGATCTGGAATATGTCGAGGATTCCGCCGCTGAAACTGATATGAACGTGGTAATGATGGAAGATGGCCGCATGATTGAAGTTCAGGGCACCGCCGAAGGCGAACCCTTCAGTCATGAAGAGCTGTTGACGCTGCTGGCGCTGGCGCGAGGCGGTATCGATACCTTGATTCAGGCGCAGAAGGCGGCGCTAAATAATTGATCATTTCAGGCGACCAGAGAGTCGCCTTTTTTATACCTGCATAAACACCACCTCCTGTGGAGGTGGTCAGCAACAGATTGGCTCTGCCAATAATGCTACTCATGGGAAAATCCGAATCTGTTATCCCCATAACTGATA
>Ga0209463_1000325_pt1 | contig 41171 bp, 37 predicted proteins | sample AgamicMgSfrz_FD_187169 | JGI IMG/M metagenome (GOLD analysis project Ga0209463, IMG submission 187169) | Agave microbial communities from Guanajuato, Mexico - Mg.Sf.rz (SPAdes) (version 2) | ecosystem: Host-associated > Plants > Phyllosphere > Phylloplane/Leaf | place: Guanajuato, Mexico...
GCACTTACACCCTGCATCAGGCTGCCAAGAAACGGCACTATCCGGGTGGCCAGCTGGCTCTCCTGGTTAGTGCTGAGATAGGTGGCCACGATAAATTTGCCATGGCCTGGGCCAATCGCGTGCAGTACGCCGTAGAGAAATGCGCCGGTCAGCAACCACAGGCCGCCGCTGTACTGATGGTTATTGAGCTGCAGCAGGTACATCACCAGATAGCGGTGGAGCGTGATTTGCGTGCTCAGACACCACTGCAGGAAGGCGCCCCAGTGGCTGTGGAGGGTGAAGAGGGTAAAGAGCGCGATGAGCAGAAGCATCACCGCGCCGGGAATACGCCAGTGTCGGGTAAGCAGTTGCGTCGTCATGGGCTGCCAGTTACGTGAAGAGTTGCCGAATTATAGTGCATGGTGCGGGATTTTAGCGTGGCTGGCTACAGGCGCAGCCAGTCACAAAGCAAAAACCCGCCACGAGGGCGGGTTCGTAAACATCAACCAGATTTAGAACGTTTTGCGTAAGCGCAGGCTGAAAGTGTGCGCCTGATAGCGGTCGCCTGCTTGCAGATCGTAGCGTGCGTCGAAGCTCAAATCGTTCGCGTCATACAGCGTGCTGCCAATGGCCAGACCTGCCATATCTTCTACCGGCGCAGCGCCTTTGGTGATAAAGCTGGTTTCACCAACGGTATCTGCGGCGTAGGAAGCGCGGCTGCTGACCTGACGATCGTCATACTGATGGATCCAGGATACCTGAGCAAACGGCGTCAGGTTGCCCATATCCGTCGCGAAGGTCTTCTCAATCCGCGCACCGATATCGCTCACCACAGACTGGGAGTGGAGGCTGCCAACATCCAGCGCCATGCCGTTGCCGCCGGTCTCTTTATAGCCATCAACGTGCTGATAACCATACGTCAGGCTGGCAAGTGGGGTCAGCACCACATCAACGGGCAGCGTCAGCGGGTAGCCGAACTCGGTTTGCAGCGTGATGGATTGTCCGTTGAACTTACCATTCGCCGCACCGGAGAAGCCAGTGAAGTTAGCCCGGCGTACGGAGCTGTAGTTCTGACGGTTAACGCCAGCGGACAGGTTCAGATACCACGGATCGCCGGTGTAGCCTGCGTAACCAATCACACCGTAGTTATCAGCGGTAGAGGTATTACCGGACAGGTTATCTTTCCCGTGTACGGAGGTGTTGCTGTAGTTCACCGCCGCACCCAGGCGCCAGTCGTCGCCTAGCGCACGATCGGCACCGAGGATCAGACCGCCAAATTTCGCCGAGTAACCGCTAACGTCATCCTTGCTCTCCTGGCGTGCGTAGCCACCAAACGGTTGACCCCAGACGATCCAGTTGCTGGTGTAGTCATCACCGGTGGCAACGCCGCTGTTACCGGAGGCGGACGGGTTACGTACTGCATCAATGTGTGCACCGACCACGGACTGCGCGGTAGAAGTCACCACGGTGATCGCGGAACTGGCGTTAATATTCTGCACTGGCGACAGGCGCTCGCCTACGCGGTTAGCTTCCTGAGTGCCTTCAATCGCCAGCGAGGCGTTATATAACTCCAGCAGCTGTGGAGAGATGCCTGAATAGTTCCCCAGGCCACCCAGAGCCGCAACGGCGCTCGGGATCGTAGCCATACCATTTTGGATTGGCTCAGTAGGTGTGGTCGGTTCAGATGGCTCCGGCTCTGCACCAACGGTCAATACCAGCGCCTTGCTGGCACCCTCCTCATAAACCGAGCCCGTTACCGCACCGTTATAGCCGATTGCCTGGTAGTTCAGTTTATCCGCATTGTAGTTAGTCTCTGCACCGGCGGCATTAATCACCACATAGCGCTGACCTTCAGCAAAATTATAGGTGCTACCGGTTCGCAGTAGCGTGACGCTTGAGTTTGCATCGATATTGGCGTTGCCTGTGACGTTCAGTCGGCCATAGCCGATATCGGTAGTAATATCATTGCCCGGGTTAGCCAAGTCAGAGACACCGGAGATCAGCGTTGCAGCCGCACTCTGATGGTAGTTGCCGGAGATCGTGATGCTGTTGTTCACCTGCAACGACGCTGCACTGTTCTGCACGGTATCAAACACGATCACATTGTCGTCCAACAGTAAGGAACCCGTACCGAATACTACGCCGGAACCACTATTGATGATAAAACCCGTGTTATTAAGGCCCGTTAATATGCCCTGCGCTGTGGTTCCCCCGTTAATTATCAATGGCTTAGTGCTGCTAGAGTAAATATCTCCTTTGATTAAGCCGTTGTTGTTCAGCGTAACGTCAGTGATATCATTGTCATAATAGCCATTAATGAAAAGGGCATGCTCACCCCCGCTCAATGTACCGTTATTAACGATATCTATTTTCGTGTTCGAGTTGTTGAAGCTAGAGATATAAATGCCAGCGCTGTCAGCCGTGATTTCACCATTGTTAATGATTTTTTCGGCAGTATTATCTTCTGCATCATTGTAGCCATTGACATAGATCCCCATGCCATTTGCAGCGATCAGGCCGTTATTTTCAATGGTACCAATAGTGCCTTCGTTACGAATGCCATACGAACTGCCGCTAATTTTATTATCATTAATGAGGGTGTTAATGGTTCCATAGTTTAAGATGCCCGCTCCTGTATAATAAGGATCCGTATCCGCCTGGAGGGTCCCGGTATTATGCAGTGTTCCAATAGTGCCTTGGTTGTAGATAGCACTGTATTTCTCATCCCACCCATTCCATAGGGCATTTTCATTGTTGTGCGAGGATATAAAGCCTGCATTGTTCAGGTTATCTATGGTGCCCGAGTTGTAAATACCACGATAGCCCAAGATGGTACCGTCTACGGTATTAGTCAATGTCGTAATATGGCCCGCGTTATTCACTTTGCCAGCATCTTTATTAGTATGATTATCACTTTGGATAATCCCACTGTTGATAAAGGACTCCACCACACCCGATGCGCCTACCGTGACAAGGCTACCATAGTGATGCCGATCAGCACTGAAAATAGTCCCAGTGTTAGTGAATGCATCCACTGTCCCATCGATCTGAACAATACTACTGCTCTTTGGGTTCCCAAAGTTACTCGTATCAGGAACATCATTAATAACGCCATCGTTGGTCAATGTTCTCACTTTAACGTTCTGATTGACGTTTAACGCCGTGGTTGGCGCACCGGTAAGCGTGCCTGTGCTGGTGATATGGACGAGATTAGCGGAGTGATCAATCTGAAGACTGGTCGCTGGTGTGTCGATAATAATCTCAGAGGTTGCGAAAGCGTGAGTTGTAAGCAGGCCCTGAGCCGCAGTGGAAGCTACCAACAGGGAAATCAACTGGCTAAGGTATTTTTTTTTCATTTTTTGCCACTATAAGGTTGCAATAGATTTAAAAAGATATAAACACTACGTTAGATTAATCCACTACCATTAATAAGGAGAATATACGCTTAGATAAAAAAAGAATAATTTTCTTATTATTTATATGCAAAATAAATTTACGATGTTTTTAGGTATTTCAAGTTGAGTCAGGGTGCATCAGCGGTATGGGAAAAAAACGTAACGGCTTGATGGTAATCACATTGATTAATATATCTTTTTTATTGGTAGGGTGCATGTCTACCGATCCCCGAACTGAGGCGAATGAGATAGCGGCACGGGCTGGGCTGCACAGGGGAAATTTAAAAACCAAACCATTTTTGATCGCTACATGGAGCCGGATAGGACCTTTGGTTAACAGGTTACGTGTATACATTGAGGGAGATGGATTTGCCTGGAAAAGCCGCACGCAGCCGTCAGCCGATCCCACTCCGCGTAATCCGATAGGACTTGCGCTGGCCGCCGCAGATGTAAACGAAAACGTGCTCTATCTGGCCCGGCCATGCCAGTTCATCGGGCCGTCAATCCCGGCCACCTGCAACGTAAGCGACTGGACAAGCAGGCGTTTTTCATCTGCCGTCATTGATGCAATGGACAATGCGCTTAGCCAGGCTGTAACGCGCTATCCGGGCGTAAAGCTTGAACTGGTAGGCTACTCCGGCGGAGGCAATATTGCCGCGCTGCTGGCGGCGCGTCGTACCGATGTGAGTTCACTGCGTACTGTCGCAGGTAATCTCGATGTCGCCTATGTTAATGCGCTGCATCATGTCACGGGAATGCCTGATGCGGTCAGCGCTATCGACAGCGCTTCCGCGCTGCGCACGCTGCCGCAGATCCATTTCAGTGGCGATGCCGATAAAACCGTTCCGCCCACCGTGGCCCGGCGTTTTCAACGGGCCGTCGGTGGGAATTGTGCCCAAGTTGAGGTTGTCAGCGGCATGGCGCACGGCTCGGAATGGGCGGCAATCTGGCCCCAGTTACTAGGGAAGGGGTACAGCTGCTAACCGCCGGCAGTGCCCGCACAAATGACTTTAGATCTTAAGCATTTTTACCGTGGCATCAATATCTATCTCATCTGCCGAGAAGATAAGCGTAGTGCCCTGGAAGGTGGTGATCGCCAGCTTTTTCAGCGAGCGCATTTCGCCCGGCTTGATATCTGATTTCGGTCGGATGCTGTTCATCAGGATACCCACCGACAGCACCGGATTCTCTTTATCGATACCGGCATCAGCAGGCACTTCTTCACTGTAAACCACGTAAGACTTGATCGAGGTGAGCTTAATGCGCTCGCCCGCGATATAGATATACTTGCTTTCCGGGGCAACCTTCACCGCGTACGCTGACAGGCCCTTGTTATTGGTGGTGGGCTCAAACGTCACCGCCGCATCCTTTTTGATCAGCTCAGGGTTGGCGACCTTAATCACATGAAAATAACGGTTATCCCCGTTCTCATCTTTGATAAATCCAAAACCTTTATCTTTAAACCACGTTGTGATTGTTCCGTTCATCGCCATTACCGCCTGATTAATCGTTTATCTACTCAATTTTTGCAGCGCGCAGTGTAAAGCACAATGCCTGCGCAGACTACGTCTTTGAACAGACGCTACTCATTGCCCCATCGATTGAGGAACTCTGCGATCTCATCGATACGTTCTGCATCAATGCTCGACTCAAGGGCCATCTCGCGCTGCGCCTCTTCGCTGATCTCTTCATTGTTCATTAAACGGGTGATCAGCAGCTCGAAATAGCGCGCCAGGGCGTCACGTTCGGCCTCGTCTACGGGTTTGGCGGCTTCCGTCGCATACTCATCCGCAATGTCATAATATTTCAGGGGTGTTTCACTACTCATAGGCCGTCTCCAGAGTGTATGCCTGCATCATTTGCTCTATAAACTATAACGCCTCGCATGCCGTAAAGCACGCAAGGCGTTTTGTCCTGCCGGGTTGCGGTCTTAGTCGCGCCAGCCCATCGCCGGAGCCACGTGTTTCAGGATGGATTCGATAACGTGAGCGTTATAATCCACCCCCAGCTGGTTCGGCACGGTCAGCAGCAGGGTATCCGCTTCGGCAATCGCTTCATCCTGCTTCAGCTGCTCGATCAGCTTGTCAGGCTCTGCGGCGTAGCTGCGTCCGAAGATGGCCCGCGTTTTCTCATCGAGGAAACCGATGCTGTCGCTTTCGTTACGGCTTGAACCGAAGTACATCCGGTCGCGCTCGTCCATCAGAGCAAAGATGCTGCGGCTGACCGAGACGCGTGGCGTACGGGTATGGCCTGCTTCCGCCCAGGCTTCGCGATAGGCGCGGATCTGTTTTGCCTGCTGAATGTGGAACGGCTCGCCCGTCTCATCATCCTTCAACGTTGAGCTTTGCAGGTTCATCCCCAGCTTGGCAGCCCATACTGCGGTGGCATTCGAGCCAGCGCCCCACCAGATACGATCCCGCAGACCCTCGGAATGCGGCTCAAGGCGCAGCAGGCCTGGCGGGTTCGGGAACATCGGCTGCGGATTGGGTTTGGCAAAGCCTTCACCGCGCAGCACGTCCAGCAGCACCTCGGTATGGCGGCGCGCCATATCCGACTCGTTTTCCCCTTCGGAGGGCGCGTAACCAAAGTAGCGCCAGCCATCGATCACCTGTTCCGGGGAGCCACGGCTGATACCCAACTGCAAACGGCCACCGGAGATCAAATCCGCTGCACCGGCATCCTCTGCCATATAGAGTGGATTCTCATAGCGCATGTCGATCACGCCGGTACCGATTTCAATCCGCTTGGTCCGCGCCCCTACGGCTGCCAGCAGCGGGAAGGGTGAGGCCAGCTGGCGGGCAAAGTGGTGCACCCTGAAATAGGCCCCATCCGCGCCCAGCTCTTCGGCGGCAACGGCCAGATCGATGGATTGCAGCAGCGCGTCAGCGGCCGAACGGGTTCCAGACTGCGGCGACGGCGTCCAGTGACCAAATGACAAAAATCCGATCTTCTTCATGGCGTTTATCCTGACTTCAGAGAAATAGGCGGCAGGCCGGAGCCTGCTTTTGATATGCCTACTCTACGCGTTACATAGTGAGAATAAATGCCATTTGTTTAACGTAATTGGTCAAATAAATTGATGGAACACAGGGAAGGGTAGCGGCATCAACCCGGCCCCTCGCTTCCTGCGGCTAGCAGGGGAACCAGCACGTCGCCGATCGGCGTGGAAATATTGTGTGAGCGGCCAAAGCGTTGTATCACGCCGTTGCGAATATCCCACTCCAGCGGGCGGTTAGCCTGGCGGTCGGCAAGAATCGAGGTACCCAGATCCGCCGGGACACGGTGGAAACCGTCAACGATCTCCTGGGGCACGCTGTCGCTCAGTGTCGCACCTTCCGCACGCGCAACGGTGAGTCCCTCTTGCAGATAGGCTAGCGCCAGGGCGGTGATATCCGGGCGTGAGAACATCCCCGCGCGGCGATTGGCGAGCACCATCAGGCCTGCGACCGCGTTTTGCAGCAGCTTGCGCCAGGCGAGAGAAATAAAGTCGGATGATAGCTCCACCGTACAGCGTGTGCCGCTGAGCGCATCCGCTATCGCTTTTGCCTGAGGTAAATCCGGCAGGGTGAGTCGCGGCGTGGCGCGTAACCAGACAGAGGCGTCTGGCTCTCGCTGCGCGGGAAACCACACTATCGACGGCAGCACCTCTGCTCCGTTAACCAACGGGGCCAGCTGGGTTTTCTGCTCAACGCCGTTTTGCAGGGCGCACACGATAGTGTTTTCATCGCACAGCCTCGCCAACCAGCCCGCAGATTCAGCAACCTGCGTCACTTTCACCGCCACAAAGACGATATCGAACGGATGTGAAACTGCCGTCGGATCGCTCAGTACCGGACCGGGCACCACGATTTCACCCTCCTCGTGGCGCAGCGTTAACTGCGGGTGGGCGGTGCGTCCGCAAAGCAGTGGCGTGCGGCCAACTTCATGCAGCGCGGCAGCGATAGTCGTACCGATTGCACCTGGGCCGATAAGCGCAATTCTTGGATGCTCAGACATCTCGTGTTCTCCTGATGTGATTGAATAATCATTACAGTGCCAACAAGGGATAGTACGCTGATATGCCTTACCGACTAATCTGAATTGGCACTATTTTTATATACGGCCGAGCTAGTATTAATAGCAAAGTGATAAATCGGAGAATGATAATGAAAGTATTAATAGTCCTGACCTCTCACGACACCTTAGGCAACACCGGTCGTAAAACGGGTTTTTGGCTAGAAGAGCTGGCCGCACCTTATTACGCCTTTAAAGACGCCGGCGCGGAAATCGTGCTGGCCTCGCCAAAAGGCGGTAAGCCGCCGCTGGATCCGAAAAGCAATGAGCCGGACGCGCAAACTGAATTTACGCACCGCTTTGAAGCTGATGCTGATGCTATGGCTCAGCTGGCGAATACCGTCCGCCTGGACAGCATATCGCAGGCAGATTTCGACACGGTGTTCTATCCGGGTGGGCATGGCCCACTGTGGGATCTGGCGGAGGATAAGCACTCCATTGCGCTGATCGAATCCTTCATCGCTGCCGGCAAGCATGTTGCATTTGTCTGCCATGCTCCGGGCGTTCTGCGCCATGTTAAAACGCCTGAAGGTAAACCGCTGGTCGAGGGACGCAAGGTCACCGGCTTCACAAATACAGAAGAGGAGGCGGTAGGCCTGACTCACGTGGTGCCGTTCCTGGTTGAAGACGAGCTGATTGCGAAAGGGGGGATCTATTCTAAAGGTGAGGATTGGAGTTCCTATGTCCTCACTGACGGCCTGCTGATTACCGGTCAGAACCCGACCTCATCGGCGGCAACCGCTGAGCAGCTGCTGAAACAACTGGCCGTATAGAAAATGGCGCTTCAGATTTTGCCCATCTCGTTTTAAAAAGTCTGGCTCTCCAAAAGCAAAAAAGCCCGCCATAGGCGGGTTCTTCTAAATAAGCCAGGATTAACACGATCTACTTTTAGTCTCTGATATACTCAATGTTTTAGATTTTCTTTGCTCTTGCATAAGGATGCGCTCTCTACTAACTCGGGCTGTGCCATATATCTTTTTAATCCACAAAAATGTAGACTAACATCTGATAGGTAATTTATAGACAAAGGTTAAAAAATGAAAAAAACAACCCCTGAATATACGCCTGTTGATTTGTCTCGCTGGGCAAGAAAGGAGCATTTTGAGATGTTTCAGTCGTTTGCTGAATCTACTTTTAACCAAACCGTCCTGCTGGATATTACCGCGCTGCTTAAACATACAAAGCAAGTTGGCTGGAAATTTTATCCTACTATTATTTTCCTTCTTTCTAAAGTTGTAAACAGTCACGCGGAGTTCCGCATGGCTATAAAGAATAATGAACTTGTTGTATGGAATGAAGTTCATCCAAACTACACCATTTTTCATAATGAAACGGAGACTTTTTCATCATTATGGAGCCACTACGATGGCAATATTCATCACTTCCAAAAAACGTATTCTGAAGACATGGCACAGTACCGTGATAACCTCTCTTATTGGCCTAAGGCGGAATCTCGGGAAAATATATTTTTCATTTCGGCTATTCCTTGGGTAAGTTTTACCAGTTTCAATACCAATGTCGCTCATATGCACAACTTTTTTTCCCCCATGTTTACGCTTGGAAAATACTACCAACAGGGTGAGAAAATAGTATTGCCACTCGCCGTTCTGGTACATCATTCCGTGTGCGATGGTTTCCATGTGGCAAGACTGATCAATGAGTTACAAGAGATGTGTGATGACATATTGCATCTTTCAGAGGCACACAAAATTTGATGAGCCAGACGTATTTAAGGCCTCCTTTTACATAGCGGCGGCAGCAAAGATAGCTGTCATGCCTGGCTTGAGCTATAAATTCACAGGCAGGAAGCACATTTTCCCTTCAACCGTTTCTGATTTTCTCATCTACATAAGGCTGAGGTTTACCAAATAGATAGCCCTGTGAGAAATCACAGCCCAGCACCTGAAGGCTTTCCAGCTGCTCCTGAGTTTCAACACCTTCCGCAACGGCCTTCATATTGAGGGATTTCGCCATGCCGGTGATGAGCCTGATGATATTAAGGGCGTCTTCCTGAGTTGATAGCGAATGCACAAAGGACTTGTCTATTTTGATTTTATCGAAGGCAAGCCTGCTGAGGCGCGAAAGAGAAGAATAACCGGTACCAAAATCATCGATGGAGATTTTCACCCCTAGCTCTCGCAGCATGTTAAGCGTATTCATCGGCGCATTATTTTCAGTAAAGAGAGAGGATTCAGTCACCTCCAGCTCAAGACGCTCAGCGGGGAGCCCCGTTTCGTTCAGAATGGACAGCACTATCCCGGCAAAGGCGTTGCTGCTTAGCTGGACAGGGGAGACATTGACTGAAATTTTAGCTGGGATCACCCAGGAAGCGGCTTCCCGGCAGGCCATTTCAAGCACCGATTTCCCCATCTCGTTAATCATTCCTGTTTTCTCAGCTACAGCAATAAAGCTGTCCGGCGACAGGAGGCCCTTCAGAGGATGAATCCAGCGAATAAGGGCTTCATAGCTGTAAATTTCCCGGCTGAATGAATCGACGATAGGCTGATAGTAAACCACGAACTCTTTGTTCACTAATGCCTTTGCCATATCATGCTCAAGCGTTCGGCTTTCTTGCAGTTTTTCTAACATCCATTGACGGAAGACTTTTATCTTACCCGCGCCTTCATTTTTGGCTTCATAAAGAGCCAGATCGGCAAATTTGTAAAGGTAGTCGGAGCGGCGTTCAGTGTCTGAGATAACAATGCCGACACTGGTGGTTATATTGATAATCGTATTATCAAGCGTGTAGGGCTGGCTAATCGCATCGATTATATTTTGGGCCAGTGAAACGGCACAGCTCTCCGTCAGGCCACTCGAGATAAAGGCAAACTCATCACCGCCTAAACGAGAAAGCGTATCGGAAATCAGGCCCATCGAAATCAGACGGTGTGATATTTGGCGTAATAACATGTCGCCGACATCATGACCATACGTATCATTGACCTCCTTGAATCGATCTAAATCAAACAACATCACAACCACAGAATTATTGCTTTTTACTGCGCTCTCGATGGTTTCATTCAGATTCCCCCAGAAAAAATGGCGGTTATTCATCTGCGTCAGTGAGTCATGGAAGATGTCATACTCCAACTTCGCATTCTGGGCTTGCAGTTTTTCTTTAGAATCTTGCAGTGCATCCGCAAGATTCTGTACCTGAAGATGCGTCTTTAGAATATTTCTTTTTTGATAAAATACCAGCACGCCAAGTATCGCACTCATTATGATCAGCAATAAAGATGTCGCTGAGTAAATATAGTAAAGCGTTTTGATTTTGAGATTGGCGTCATTAATCGAGTTGATATCTTTATCTAACGCGCCGGACGACAGACGCCCCAGTTGGGCATTAAGCGTCTGCATTTTTTTTAGGTATTCCTGGATCTCTGAGCGGTCCATTTTCTCAAGATGCATATCCAGATACTCAAGCGTCTTCTCAAGCTGTAAAGCCAGAGTATGCTGGGCCTTACTACTCTCTATGTAACTCCTCAGATCGCCTTCTTTCATTAAATCGCTCTGGCTGAGCATAAGATCGAGACGCATGCGCACATCATCCACAGGCATCGTCTCATCGATACTGTAAATACCCAGCATCGATTCAAGCCGATAATACTCTGAGACTATCTGTGCAGCAGACCACGCAGCGGCGTAGTGAGTCAGTTTCTGCAGCTCTTGTTGCCTTTCATGAACAAGAAAGGAGATATATCCGGTAGATATAAAAAGGAAACAAATGATGCCAGCCAGAATTCTGTTCATGTTGGTCTTCTGACCCCTTACTCAATATTCATTCTACTGACCTGCCAGGCCGATCTTGAATAATAAATCTGATTGTTCAGCTCAGGCTTACTGTCATAAGGATAAACAACAAACAACGGGCCTTTATCACGGATGCGCATATATTCTCCGTTAACTTTTAAGGCAAGGATGACATTGTGTTTCTTAAAATCACTGAGAGGGATTTCGGTGGTGTAGTCATTGAGCGCAGTGACCTTAACGACAGTACCTTTCGCCCCGACATAGTCCATGAGCTTTTGTAGTGAAATACCCGTAAAGGTAGTGCGGCCATCATACCAGGGAGAGGTCGTCTGAAAGCTGACCATACCCAGTTTCTCAAGGCTGGCGAGATCAAAAACGGCTTTGCCACCTTCATTTGTATTTTCAATATTACCAGACAGCGTTAAAAGGATTTTACCGGCAGGTCTGGAAAGTTCACCCGCCCAGACTGGTGTGCAGAGCACAAAGCTTAACAGCATAACAATTAACCGCATTCTGACCTCGTATATCAACCTGATACTAAAGAATTATAATTTAGTTACCGTGTTATTTATATATGCTCCAGATCTATTTTAAGATTAGGATTTTGCCAAGGTTTTAATGTATTAAAATCAGTGAGTTAATGGAGTTTGCTTTGCGTGTTGATATTAAAGTTTATTTTTGTGAGCAGGCAGAGATTCACGCAAGCGCTGTCCCGTAGGGCGAGTCGCAGGGATGCGAGGAGTGATCGAAGGAAGTTCGGTAAAGAGTCCGGCTCTCCAAAAGCAAAAAACCCGCCATAGGCGGGTTCTTCTAAATAGTGGTGCCCGGACTCGGAATCGAACCAAGGACACGGGGATTTTCAATCCCCTGCTCTACCGACTGAGCTATCCGGGCAACGCAGCGCATTAAACCGTAGTCGCCTCTTTCCGTCAATCAAAATCATCGAAAAGCCGTTCAACTGCTTACTATTGCGACAATCTACCTGTTTACGCCACTCGTTTGCCCAGATTTTCCAAACCCTGGCTAGTCAAAGCGTGATTCACTGGCTGTCCAGCTGTAGGTGTCATCGGCCATGAGGGTGTCACCAAGTTCGTGGTAATCGAAATGATAAAACTCGGCTTTGGCTGCGTAACCAGAGTAGTCAACTACCGCAAGGCCAACGAATGCCCCCGTAAAGAATCCGCCATAGCTTTGGAGTACATAATCATCTGAGAGAATTGCAGCATCTAAGGTGACAGGAATTTCCGTAAAGCGTGTCCCATCCAGACTGTATTCATAAGTATAGGTTTCCTTCCGAACCTTCGTGCGGAACCAGACGTACTCGGTGTCTTCTGGGATCTTGATGGCTTTATCTTTCAGGTGCGAGGTATATTTCCCTCGGTTGTTTTCGGCTATTTCGATTACTGAGCCATTAATTTCATTCCATGTAATGAAAACAAAGCTCCAGTGACGATCGTTATAGTAATTCGTTAATCCCGCCATTTGTTGATAGGTAAAAGGATTAAACTTTACCTTTACCTGAGCATCAAAATAAAAAGCTTGCCAGCGCCGCGCGATAAGCGACAGGTCATGTGTATTGGCTAAAGAACCTTGACCTATTAACGTTAATTTCCCGTCGCCCGTTGTGCCCATTTTTTCGGTGAAGGGAACACGAAGCGTATTCCAGTTGAGATCGAGCATCGGCGTATCAAACTCATCATGCTGGCTGTGATCTTTTGCGCTTTCGGTATGAATGGCATCAACGGGCCCTTCGACAAAGGTTTTTCCTCCGTGACCACCTTCAACTCGTGGCCAGCCTTCCTCATCCCAATACACTTTTTGGATAGACGTTTCTCTACCAAGGGTTGACCAACCCCGGGGATCGTAGGCCGATTCACCTGCACGATTCCATGGGCGAGCGCAGAGAGAAGCGTAATACCACTCTCCTTTGGGCGTGGAAACCAGCGCACCATGACCCTGTTTTTGGATATAGCTGTCTGGGGTGTCCACGTTAGTTAAGAACACCTCCCCAGGCTGTGTCTCAAAGCTGTTGGCGTCGAGGGTTTTTGAACGTGCAACTACCTCCTGGTGAGTGAAAACGGTCCCGCCCTGAGCGGCGAAAAGATAGTAATAGCCATTCAGTTTGTAGATATGTGGCCCCTCAACAAGTGCAACGGCAGTGCCCCGATAAAGGGTTCGTGCTGTTTTTGGCATAGGTTTCAGGGTATGGATATCCAGCTCGGTTAAGGTAATGCCGTTAAAGGGATGGTGATACTCCCGATGATCCCAGGTTTGTTGAACGATATATTTACGCCCATCGTCGTCATGGAAAAGCGAGGCGTCAAAACCAACGCCATTAAGCTTGATCGGATCTGTCCAGGGACCACGGATATCTGTTGCGGTGGATAGATAGTTGGTCATGTCTTTAAAGGCACCCTCTGTGACTTTCACATCGGTATAAACTAGCCAAAATTTACCTTCGGCATAGGAGAGGTCCGGTGCCCAAATTCCGCCTGATGAAGGATTTCCTTTCATATCTAACAGCGTGGTAGTTGATAAGGGACTGGGGAGTAGATTCCAGTGCTGCAGATCTTTAGACTCATGTAGACGAACGCCAGGAAACCATTCGAACGTGGAACTCGCAATATAGTATGTGTCTTCTACACGGATAATACTCGGGTCGGCATTAAAGCCACGTAAGATAGGGTTTTGAATAATTGACATAGATTTCTACCTTTTTAACCTACTTCTTTGTATTTGGGTTGTTTTTAATTGTTTTAATTACACGCGTATCTCATCGAGTTGACGGTTGATGTCTGTAACATTTTTGTCTGAGATGGGGTAGGCTTGAATAACGATCATTGAAATGACAGCTAAAACAATGGGGATCCACACCGCCGTCATAATGATCCCGTCGATTGCATTAGCACTTTGTTGCGCACCTGTTTCATTAAAACCATAGGCGGCCAGCAGCCAAAGCGGGATCGCGCCACCAAGGGTAAAACCAATCTTGAAGAAGAGCCCCATAATCGCATTAATGATGGCGGCGTTGCGCTTTCCTGATTTTAATTCGCCATAAGCAATGACTTCAGGGACCAGCGCCCACATGAATCCGGTCGCTGACGTTAAGCCCCACTGTTTAATAAAGGTTGCGATATAAGCAAGCCACAAGGCGTCATGCATCCCTTCCCGTGACCACACGTAAGTGAGCAATTCACCGACGATAAACATGCCAAGGAAAAGATGGAAGAAGCCTTTTTTGCCAAAAATTTTCTTGAGCCTTGGCCAGAAAACGGGGAACAGAATACCCGGAATGGAGGCTACCAGGCCTACAGCTCCCATCCACTCTGAATGACCGACAACAAACTGATTGAAAAAGCTATTTACGGTATTCATGAAAAACATGAACGTAAAGCCCAGCATGAAAAACAGTCCGAGGATAACCAGCGGCCGGTTGTATTTCAGTTCAAGGAAGAGATCGGTTGTTTTTACGTTGGCAGTCTGTTCTGCAGTCGCGACTACACGTTCTTTCGTGAACTTATAGCAGATAAAAAGTGCCACAGCACCGATTATCATATAAACAGAGTAAACGCCAAACCAGGCGTAATTCGCTGATGGGTCGGTATAGTTCCCCATGTTAAGCTCAAGCCCAAAGAAGCCGGTATCCTTGAGGCTACGATCCTTTGGTGAGGCCATTTGGACAAACATCGGGAAAAGGGTGTAGACAAGCAGATTGGCCGTGTTAGCCAACATCATTCTTGTACTGGTCAGTTTATCAATAGATTCAGGATCTCTGGTCAGTGAAGCATTAAGCGATCCATACGGTATGTTTACCAGTGAATAGACCAAATCCAGCGCTAAATAAACGATAAAGGCAAAGGCAACTGAACCTCTGATGCCGGGGATAGGTGTAAAAAGCAAAGCGGAGAGAATAACCAGCGGCACGCCCGCTCTTAAGAGCCAGGGGCGATATTTTCCCGCTGCTGAAATTCGTTTGTCGACATAGGTTCCCACCATGGGATCCCAAAAGACATTGATGATTCGGACGAAAAGAAATATAAACCCTGCGGTTGCTGTACCAATAGCGTTGACGGTTAACATATGCAGAGCAAGAAAGCCGCCTATTGTGCCAAAAACAAGGTTTTGCGCAAAGTCTCCCATTCCATAACCAATACGTTCCCCGCGGGTTAATATATGGTATTCATTATGGTGACTTTTTAGTATGCCTCTACTCATTTGAATCACTTCTCCGGTTTCTTATGAATGAGGGTTACTTTCTGACACAGATGGCCGCGGAGAATCTATTGCGATTTTATATTAATTAATTATGTTTTTTTGCTTCTGTGATCGTTAAAACTATTCAGCAGGTTGCCGCAATCTCAGTGATTTTTGCTCTATGCTGCACAAATCTTCCAGACCTTTCAGGCTGAATGATTGATGCTACACTCGGGAATCATTCAGGAGGTTGATATGGCAGACTGGCTTGAGCTACGGCAGCATGCCGATACCGGCATCGAAACCATCCGCGCGCACTTTGAGGGTCACGCCTACGATCCGCACTGGCACGACAGCTACCTGGTGGGCATCACCCTGACCGGCACTCAGCAGTTTCACTGCCGCCGCGAGCGCCATCGCAGCACGCCGGGGGACGCGTTTCTACTGGAGCCGGGCGAGATCCACGACGGCGACGCGCCGGTAGAGGGCGGCTTTACCTACCTGACGTTCTATCTCGACGACCGCTGGCTGAGCGACACCCTGCGCGGCCTGTACGATGCCACGCCCTCAAGCTACTCGCTGCACTTTGACCAGACCATCGCCCGCGCACCGCAGCTGGTGAACACCATCGCCCAGACCTTCTTCGCCCTGCATAACGATGAGATGCGTATCGTGCAGCAGGGCATGATGGATGGGCTGCTGGGCCAGCTGACGCACCACTGCCAGTGGCGCAAGCGGCTCTCGGCGCAGCGTCAGAGCGCGGCCATCGCCCACCGGGCGCGGGATTATCTCTACGCGCATCGGGGAGATAACGTCGGCCTGGACGACGTGGCGCGGGAGACCGGCACCGATCGCTTTACCCTCACGCGCTGCTTTAAGCGCGAGTTTCACCTCTCGCCCCACGCCTGGCTGATCCAGCTCCGGCTGGCGAGCGCCCGCGCCATGCTGGCAAAAGGAGAGCAGCCAGCCAGCGTGGCGGCGGCATTAGGCTTTGCCGATCAGAGCCACCTCGGGCGCTGGTTCCAGCGGGCGTATCGCCTCTCTCCGGCGCGTTACCGCAGCTTATGCACAAATCTTCCAGACGCGACAATGAAATAACGCGACAGTCGGGACAACGATAATAAGGAGTCCTGCCTGTGAATATGTTCTATGCCTATCTACCGTTTATGCTGTTTGCTTTCGTGGCGTCCATTACTCCCGGCCCCACCAATATCCTGGTGCTCTCCAGCAGCCAGCGCTTCGGCGTGAAGGCGACGCTGCCCGCCGTAGTGAGCGCCTGCGTGGCGGCCAGCCTGATTGTGCTGGTCTCTGGAGCGGGGGCAGGGGAGGTGCTGCGCCAGCACCCGCTGGTACGTAGCGGGATGAGCTGGGCGGGCGTGCTGTGGCTAAGCTGGATGAGCTGGCAGCTGTTTCGTGCGCCAGCGGCACAGTTGGAGGGTGAGGCGCAGCGGCCCTTTAGCGTTCGGGCGGCAGCCATGTTGCAGTTGATTAACCCGAAAACCTGGATGATGGCGCTGGCGGTGGTGAGTCTGTTTGCGCCCAATGGGGCGCATCCGCTGCGGGAGATCGCCATGATGGCGCTGCTGTTCTTGATTATCTCCCAGCTCTGCCTGACCCTCTGGGCGTTCTGCGGCAGAGCGGTAAACCGAATCTTTCGCACCCCTGCCTCGCTGGTGTGGTTTCAGCGGGCAATGGCGCTGTGCCTGCTGATCTCTGCGTGGGCAGGGCTGCTGATCTGATATCAGGTCAGCGCGCCGCCCATGCGGCACTGGGCAAAGCGGAGAATATCCTCTGCCAGCCGGTAGGCGGTATCGACGTCTACCTGGCTACGGTTGACCAGCATACGGCTGAGGCAGCCCTCCAGCACCAGCTCCATCTGTTTCGCGACCATGGCCGGATCGTCGACTTCCAGCGAGGTCAGCAGCTCGTGGGTATAGGCATACGCCGCACTCTTTTGCTGATCCGCCAGCTGATGAATAGGATGAGCCGGATCCGGATAGATAGTGCAGGCAGCAATGAACAGGCAGCCCGGATAGCGATGGTTAGTAACGCACTCGGTAAGCGCCGTATAGCGAGCCAGCAGCTTCTGCTCTTTGCTCAGCTCGTCGTTTAACAGCATCTGCCTGCGCCAGGCATCAACCTGCTGGCTGAGGTGGCGCAGCGCATCGTAATGCAGCGCCTCTTTATCGGGCCAAAAGCGCAAAAACTCGTCCAATGGATAATTAAGACGTTCGGCGATAATTTCGGGCGTCGTGGCAGCAAGGCCTTCGATCTCAAGCCACTGCAATGTTTTCCCTAAGACGTCTTCACGTTGCACGGTGTTCTCCTGCGTTTTTAGAACCATTTTTCCACTCCTGGTGTAGTTTATGGCTGGCGATTGCGCAAATGTCTACTAAATGCTTCCGCGTCCATAAATCCTGCCACCCGTTGCGCAGGCTGCGCGTTGCCCTGGGCGTCAAAGAACAGAATTGTCGGCAGGCCCGGCACGCCAAGATGGCGGAGCAGGGCGGCATCCTCGGCGCTGTTGGCGGTCACGTCCGCCTGCAACAGCACCGTCTCCTTCAGCGCCGCCTGTACCTGCGGATCGCTGAAGGTGTACTTCTCAAACTCTTTACAGGCCACGCACCAGTCGGCGTAGAGATCGAGCATGACCGGTTTACCCCTGGCCTGGGCCAGGGCCTGGTTTAGCTCATCCACGTTGGCGATGCGGGTAAAGTTCAGCTGCGCCTGCGGGGCGGAGGCGCTGACGCCAAACGCCCAGTCCTGCAGCGGCTTCGCACTGACCAGCGCCGCGCCCAGCAGGACGATCTGTAGCACACGTATTCCGCGCCGGGTACCCGTCAAACAGGTGATAAATGCCCAGCCGAAAAACGCCACGCCGAGCAGCGACCAGAGGCGCAGGCCCCACGTCTCGCCCAGTATGCGCTCCAGTAAAAAGACCGGCAGGGCGAGGATCGCAAAGCCAAAGGCGATTTTGACCTGCTCCATCCACGGGCCGCTTTTTGGCAGCAGTCGGTTGCCGAACAGGGTCACCAGAATCAGCGGGATGCCCATGCCGAGCGCGTAGAGATAGAGCGTACCGCCGCCGAGCCACAGGTTACCGCTCTGGGCGATATAGAGCAGGATGGCGCTAAGCGGCGCGGTGGTGCAGGGGGAGCAAATCAGCCCGGCGATGGCCCCCATCGCAAAGACGCCGCCCGCTGAGCCGCCCTGCTGGCGGTTGCTCATCAGGCTCAGGCGCGTCTGAACAGATGACGGCAGTTGGAGGGTGAACAGACCGAACATCGACAGGGCCAGCAGGGTGAAAATCACCGACAGGCCGATTAATACATAGGGATGCTGGAGCGCCGCCTGAAACTGTAGCCCGGCGGCGGCCACGACGAGACCCAGCGCGGTATAGGTGAGGGCCATGCCCTGCACGTAGAGCACGGTCAGCAGCAGCGCGCGTCCGGTAGAGAGGCGCGATTTGCCTCCCAGCACAATGCCGGAGATGAGCGGGTACATTGGCAGCACGCAGGGGGTAAAAGCGATGCCAATCCCGATCAGCAGCGCCCACAGCGCCGAGAAGGGCAGCGCGGGCGCTGCTGATGCAGGGGCAGGTTGATCCGGCACGTTTTGTGCCAGCGGCTGCACCTCACTGACCGGCACGACCTTTGTCTCCGGCGGATAACAGAAGCCCGCCGCCGCACAGCCTTGGTAGGTCACGGTCAGCGTCGCCGCTTGGTTGGCCGAGCGCACCGTCACCGGCAGGCTGAGCCGCTGGCGATAAATTTCGCTGGTGCCAAAGAATTCATCTTTGTGGGTCTCCCCTTTCGGGAGCTGGAGCGGGGCGATGTCTGCCTGCACGGGCGTGACGCTGATTTGCTGGCGATAGAGGTAGTAGCCCTCTTTGATCTGCCAGTTGAGCGTCAGGTCGTGCTCATTTTGCTGAAAGTCGAAGGTAAACGCGCTATCCGCAGGAACAAACTTCCCGGCGCCGGGCGCGTCAAACAACCCGGCAAAGGCGGACGTACTGCAAAACAGCAGGATTAACGTAAGGATGCGTTGAGCCATGAGAGGTAATCGTTGTCTCCATGTGCGACGGGCAGCACTAATAGTTCAGGGGTCTGATACGGATGGTGCGATTTCAGGCAGGCCAGCAGCGCCTCCTGATGCGCGGGAGTACTTTTCAGCAGCATCTGGACTTCATACTCCTGCTCCAGCTTACCTTCCCAATAGTAGAGCGAGGTGGCACCAGGCAAAATAGTCACGCAGGCGGCGAGTTTATCCGCCAGCACTTTCGCCGCCAGGTCCTGGGCGGTGGCTTCATCCGGGGCAGTACAGAGCACAACGACGGCATCAGGCGTGTTCATCGGCAATCTCGTATCAGACGAAAAAAGCCACTATAGCATGCCGCTGGCGGGGGATTAATCAACCGGGCCGCCAGGCAGCCCGATTTTAACGACATTTACACCTTCATGCCTGCTACAAAACAATCCCGCCAATAACGAAGCCCAGAATGACGCACAGGGCGATGGCGATCACGCCGGGGATCAGGAAAGCGTGGTTAAAGACATATTTGCCGATGCGGGTCGAGCCGGTATCGTCCATCTCTACCGCCGCCAGCAGCGTCGGGTAGGTGGGTAGCACGAACAGGGCCGATACGGCGGCGAACGAGGCGATGGCGGTCAGGGGGGTAACGCCGAGCATCAGTGCAGCGGGCATCAGCGCTTTGGTGGTCGCCGCCTGCGAGTAGAGCAGGGTGGCGGCAAAAAAGAGCACCACCGCCAGCAGCCATGGATAGCTGTGCAGCAGGTCGCCCGCCACGCTCTGGATATCCGCAATGTGGGTCTTCACAAAAGTATCCCCAAGCCAGGCCACGCCCAGCACGCAGATACAGGCGCTCATCCCGGACTTAAAGGTGCTGGCGTTGAGGATCTCACCGGTGTCCACCTTGCAGCTCAGGCAGATCAGCGTGGCGATGGTGAGCATAAAGACTACAATCGCCTCGTTGCGCGGCAGAACCGGATCGGTAATGAGTCCCACCGTTGGGCTGATAATGGTGGCGTAAACCATCACCGCGACGATGCCTATCAGAAACAGCATCACCGAGCGTTTGGCGTGCGGCTTAAGCTGAAAAACCTGGTTGCCGCGCAGCTTCACTTCGCCTTTAGCAAGCCGCTCCTGATAAACCGGATCGTCTTTTAGCTCGGCTCCGAGGAAGTTACACACCACGGCGGTAAGCATGATGGCGATCAGGGTGACCGGAATACAGATCGCCAGCAGCGTCAGGTAGCTGACGCCCAGCGGTTCGAGGATCCCGGCGAAAAACACCACCGCTGCCGAAATGGGCGAGGCGGTGATGGCGATCTGCGAGGCTACCACGGCGATAGAGAGCGGGCGAGAGGGGCGGATGCCCTGCTCTTTTGCTACTTCGGTGATCACCGGCAGGGTAGAGAACGCAGTGTGCCCGGTACCGGCGAGAATGGTCATAAACCAGGTCACCAGCGGGGCGAGAAAGGTGATGTACTTGGGGTGACGGCGCAGCAGGCGCTCCGCCAGGCTGACCAGGTAGTCCATCCCCCCGGCCACCTGCATCGCGGCAATCGCAGCGATCACCGCCATGATGATCTCAATAACGTCAAAAGGGATCGCACCGGGCTTAATCTGGAAAAACAGCGTCAGGACGAGTACGCCAAGCCCACCGGCAAAGCCGATGCCGATCCCGCCGAGTCTGGCACCCAGGTAAATCGCCAGCAGGACGATCACAAGTTCCGCAGCAAACATAGTTGGCTTCCTTGATGTGTATACAAGTTGATATTGATATGTTGAATTTTAGTAGCACCCATAAACAAAAAGGCACGTCATCGCTGACGTGCCTTTGAGGTCTTACCCGGTTGAACGGTTACTGTTCGTTCTCATCCGTATACCGTTTTGCTTTATAAGCCGGGTGCATCAGGTTTTGCGCCGAGAAGATGTCATCCAGCTCCGCCTCGGTCAGCAGGCCGCGTTCAAGCACGACCTCACGCACGCTCTTGCCCGTTTCGGCACAGATTTTACCAACAATATCGCCGTTGTGGTGACCAATAAACGGATTAAGGTAGGTCACGATGCCGATTGAGTTGTAGACGTAGCTCTCGCATACCGCTTTGTTGGCGGTGATGCCGTTGATGCATTTCTCCAGCAGGTTGTAGCAGGCGTTGGTCAGAATGTGGATTGACTCAAACATCGCCTGGCCAATGACCGGCTCCATCACGTTGAGCTGCAGCTGGCCCGCTTCAGAAGCCATGGTGACCGTGATGTCGTTACCGATAACCTTAAAGCAGACCTGGTTCACGACCTCTGGCACGACCGGGTTGACCTTCGCAGGCATGATAGAGGAGCCAGCCTGCAGCTCGGGCAGGTTGATCTCATTCAGGCCAGCGCGTGGGCCGGAGGAGAGCAGGCGCAGGTCGTTACAGATTTTAGAGAGCTTGACCGCCAGGCGCTTCAGCGAGCTGTGAACCATAACGTATGCGCCGCAGTCGGAGGTCGCTTCGATAAGATCTTCCGCCGCAACCACCGGCAGGTTGCTGACTTCCGCCAACTTCTGCACCGCCAGCTGCTGATAGCCGTCCGGGGTGTTCAGACGCGTGCCGATCGCCGTCGCGCCGAGGTTAACCTCCAGCAGCAGTTCGGCGGTGCGCAGCAGGTTGCGCGTCTCTTCGTTGAGCAGAACGTTAAAGGCGTGGAACTCCTGGCCCAGCGTCATTGGCACTGCATCCTGCAGCTGGGTACGGCCCATTTTCAGAATGTCTTTGAACTCAACCGCCTTGTTCTGGAACCCGTCTCCGAGCTGGTTAATGGCATCTACCAGCTTAACGATAGAGGCGTAAACCGCGATGCGGAAACCGGTCGGGTAGGCGTCGTTAGTGGACTGGCACTTGTTGACGTGGTCGTTCGGGTTCAGGTACTGGTAGTCGCCTTTCTGGTGGCCCATCAGCTCAAGGCCAATGTTTGCCAGCACTTCGTTGGTGTTCATATTCACGGAAGTACCTGCGCCGCCCTGATAGACGTCGACCGGGAACTGATCCATGCATTTACCGTTATTCAGGACTTCATCACAGGCGGCGACGATGGCATTTGCCACGCTTTTGGGAATGGTGTGCAGCTCTTTGTTCGCCAGCGCTGCGGCTTTCTTGACCATCACCATGCCACGTACAAATTCAGGGATGTCGCTGATTTTGTTGTTGCTGATGTAGAAATTCTCAATCGCTCTCAGAGTGTGGATGCCGTAGTAAGCGTCCGCTGGTACTTCCCTTGTGCCCAACAAATCTTCTTCGATACGAATGCTGTTTAACATGTGAACCTTCTTTTTCAAGCTGCGAATGAATGTACTAAACACACAGTACATCTGGGGTTTTGTGTGTTTGCTGACCGACGATTATTTCCTTAATCGGCCACGTACCCGGGATCATATGCTGATGATAGCGAAATGCCGTAATCTGGATCACTTATTATCTTAGTCGTTGCATTAGTTTTAATAATTTGTGAAATGCATCACCGGCCAGAGATTTTCAGCCAACCTGGCGTGCAATCCTATTGAATTATGCTTATTAAGCACCATCTCAATAAGAAGCACGCCGCAAACCTACAGGAGACGCCAGTGCGCTGGATACCACTAATTGCAATATTTTTATACGTTTACATCGAAATCTCGATTTTTATCCAGGTCGCCCACGTCTTTGGCGTCCTGCTCACGCTGGTGCTGGTGATCTTTACCTCCGTCATCGGTATGTCGCTGGTGCGTAACCAGGGCTTCAAAAATATTTTGCTGATGCAGCAGAAGATGGCCGCCGGAGAGAGTCCCGCAGCGGAAATGATCAAGAGCGTATCGCTGATGATTGCCGGGCTGCTGCTGCTGCTGCCGGGCTTCTTTACCGATCTGCTCGGCCTGCTGCTGCTATTACCGCCGGTGCAGAAGCTGCTGACCCTGCGCCTGCTGCCGCATCTGCGCTTCTCCCGGATGCCGGGTGGCGGGTTCAGCGCCGGTAGCGAGGGCGGTCAGACCTTTGACGGCGAGTACCAGCGCAAGGACGAGTACCGCGACCGTATCGATCATAAAGACGATAAATAACCGTAGGTCGGGTAAGCGCAGCGCTGCCCGGCATTATTTAATGCACGATGGCGCGCTTGGGTAAAAACCACCACAGCGCCGCCAGCATAATAATGGCGTAGAGGCTCTTCCAGCCCACCATCGCCAGCAGCAGCAAGCAGAGCAGGCCACCCACCGCCGCCAGCGCGCGATAGCGCCCCTTCAGCAAACGACATCCCGCCAGCATGCACAGCAGATAGATGATGATGAAAATGCCGTTGGCATAGATAATCAGCGCGTCGAGGTTAATCTTCAGCACGTAGATGGCCAGCGTGCTGATGACGCAGCAGATGATTACCGCATTCAGGGCATTAAACGGGATCTGGCGTTTTGATAGCTGGGCCAGGCGACCCTGCGGGTTATACATCGCCTGGGACCAGACCAGACGGGCGAAGCTCTGAATGTAGATGTTAAGGCTGGCGAAGCAGGCCAGATAGCCAATCACGCAGGCGACCCACAGCGCCTTCTCACCAAACAGCTGCACCACGATCCCCGGCAGCGAGGCCGCGGCAGCACGATCGGCGCCATAGGCGTCAAAGTGCAGCACAATCACCGTGCAGGCCCAGTAGACGAAGCCAGCCAGCAGCAGGCCGATCATCAGCGCGCGGGGGAAGTCCCGCTCCGGACGCTTGAATTCAGAGGCCAGGTGAGCAAACGCTTCCAGACCTACGAAGCACCAGAACATCACCGACAGGGCAGCAAACAGGCCAGACGCATCGACGTCCTGTGGGGCAGGGAAGGGGATCTCAGCGATCGTAAGATCGCCATACCACCAGACGGCGGCGATCAGCGCCACGATCAGCCCGGCCACCAGGGTTTGCAGATTGGCGCTGGAGCTGGCCCCCCGCGTTCCCACCGCCCATACCAGCAGCAGTGTGCCCAGCTCCGCCATCAGCAGCAGCGGGCCGTGCCAGCCAAACAGCGCCTGCCAGAAGCCAGCGGCAATGTGCAGCGCGGCGGGCAGCCCCACCGGGATCACCGACAGAAACAGCCAGCCCGTGACGCGTTCCAGACGCGGACCAAACGCCATACCGACAAAGTGGGCCACGCCGCCCGCGCTGGGGAAGTGCCGCCCGAGCAGGGCAAAGACAATCGCAATGGGGAAAACCAGGACGATCAGCACCGGCCATGCCCACAGACTATTATTACCTGCCACCAACGCCGCCAGTGCAGGCACGGCAAATACGCCAGTCCCTAACAGTGAGGTTGATAACAGCCCCACCCCCTGAGCCAGTCCCAGCTCCTGTTTTAAGCCACTCATCTATTCTTATCCTGCCCCTGTCCAAAGAACGATGATGGTAACACTTTCACAAATTTTTTTTCGTTGGCCCCTTGAAGGGTGAAAAGGCCATCCCCATCTCTCTCGTCACCAGCCGGGAAGCGAAAAGGAACCGGCGTCATCCATAACCGATACTGACTTTCTCAAAGGAGAGCTATCAATGAGTATTCGTCCACTACATGACCGTGTCATCGTCAAGCGTAAAGAAGTCGAGTCTAAATCAGCTGGCGGCATCGTTCTGACCGGTAGTGCTGCTGGTAAATCTACTCGTGGCGAGATCATCGCTGTCGGTAAAGGCCGCATCCTCGAAAACGGATCCGTGCAGCCGCTGGACGTGAAAGTCGGCGACATCGTTATTTTCAACGATGGCTACGGCGTGAAAGCAGAGAAAATCGACGATCAGGAAGTCCTGATCATGTCCGAATCTGACATTCTGGCAATTGTTGAAGCGTAATCCACGCGCGAACTGAACCATACGAATTTAAGGGAAAAAGAAAATGGCAGCTAAAGACGTAAAATTCGGTAACGACGCCCGTGTGAAAATGCTGCGCGGCGTGAACGTGCTGGCAGATGCAGTGAAAGTGACCCTGGGCCCGAAAGGCCGTAACGTCGTTCTGGATAAATCTTTCGGTGCACCGACCATTACTAAAGACGGTGTTTCCGTTGCACGTGAAATCGAGCTGGAAGACAAGTTCGAGAACATGGGCGCACAGATGGTGAAAGAAGTGGCCTCCAAAGCGAACGACGCTGCGGGCGACGGTACCACCACTGCAACCGTACTGGCTCAGTCCATCATCACCGAAGGCCTGAAAGCCGTTGCTGCGGGCATGAACCCAATGGATCTGAAACGCGGTATCGATAAAGCCGTTATCGCCGCTGTTGAAGAGCTGAAAACCCTCTCCGTACCGTGCTCTGACTCCCGTGCTATTGCTCAGGTAGGCACCATCTCTGCTAACTCCGACGAAACCGTGGGTACTCTGATCGCGCAGGCGATGGAGAAAGTGGGCAAAGAAGGCGTGATCACCGTTGAAGAAGGCACCGGTCTGCAGGACGAGCTGGACGTGGTAGAAGGTATGCAGTTTGACCGTGGCTACCTCTCCCCTTACTTCATCAACAAGCCGGAAACCGGTTCTATCGAACTGGAAAGCCCGTTCATTCTGCTGGCTGACAAAAAAATCTCCAACATCCGCGAAATGCTGCCGGTGCTGGAAGCCGTTGCTAAAGCAGGCAAACCGCTGCTGATCGTTGCTGAAGACGTTGAAGGCGAAGCGCTGGCGACTCTGGTAGTGAACACCATGCGCGGTATCGTTAAAGTGGCTGCGGTGAAAGCACCGGGCTTCGGCGACCGTCGTAAAGCCATGCTGCAGGATATCGCTATCCTGACCGGCGGTACCGTAATCTCTGAAGAGATCGGTATGGAGCTGGAAAAAGCAACCCTGGAAGACCTGGGTCAGGCAAAACGCGTTGTGATCAACAAAGACACCACCACCATCATCGATGGCATGGGCGAAGAAGCGGCAATTCAGGGCCGTGTTTCTCAGATCCGTCAGCAGATCGAAGAAGTTACCTCCGATTACGACCGTGAAAAACTGCAGGAGCGCGTAGCGAAACTGGCAGGCGGCGTAGCGGTAATCAAAGTCGGTGCAGCTACCGAAGTTGAAATGAAAGAGAAGAAAGCCCGCGTTGAAGATGCCCTGCACGCAACCCGTGCTGCGGTAGAAGAAGGCGTGGTTGCCGGTGGTGGCGTGGCGCTGATCCGTGTAGCAAGCAAACTGAGCGAGCTGCGTGGCCAGAACGAAGACCAGAACGTCGGTATCAAAGTTGCGCTGCGCGCAATGGAAGCACCGCTGCGTCAGATCGTGCTGAACTGCGGTGAAGAGCCGTCTGTTGTTGCCAACACCGTGAAAGCGGGTGACGGTAACTACGGTTACAACGCGGCGACCGAAGAGTACGGCAACATGATCGACATGGGTATCCTGGATCCGACTAAAGTGACCCGTTCTGCTCTGCAGTACGCGGCCTCCGTTGCCGGTCTGATGATCACCACCGAGTGCATGGTGACCGACCTGCCGAAAGCTGACGCGCCTGACTTAGGCGGCGCTGGTGGTATGGGCGGCATGGGTGGTATGGGCGGCATGATGTAATCATGTTGTTCTGCACCTCGCAGAAATAAAAAGAAACCCTCGGGCAGAAATGTCCGGGGGTTTTTCTTTTGGTCATCTTTTTAGTATAAGGTTTAGACACGGACAGGTTGTGTCCAGCTGATAAGAACGAGGAATAAAATGCGCATGAAAGTTTCTGCAGGGATCGTAGGTGCGGCACTGCTGCTGGCGGGCTGTAGCTCTGGCAACGCCCTCACCGCAGGCGGACAGAGCGTTCGCTTTGTTGAAGATAAGCCGGGCGCGGAGTGTCAGTATATCGGCACCGCAACGGGCAAGCAGAGCAACTGGCTCTCAGGCCAGCACGGCGAAGAGGGTGGCTCCATGCGCGGCGCGGCGGTAGCGCTGCGTAACCACGCCGCTGAGATGGGTGGCAACGTCCTCTACAGCGTGACCAGCCCTACCCAAGGCTTTATGTCGAGCTTTGTCCCAACCGCCAGCGAAATGAACGGCCAGGTCTATAAGTGCCCGAACTGATTAAGCGCAGTGCGTTTGGTAGGCCCGGTAAGCGTAGCGCCACCGGGCGTTATCGGTTTGTAAGCCCAAGACAGAGCTAACTCTGGCGCAGCTGCAGATCCAGCGGCGTCTTGCTTGGCTCGCCGCCGATCTCCCGCGCCAGTCGTGGCACCATATAGCCTGATACCAGCGTCAACAGCTCGCGCATAATCTGGCGGGCTTCATCATCCGTCACCATAAAGTGCGCCGCGCCCTGAACCTTATCCAGCACGTGCAGGTAGTAAGGCATCACGCCCGCATCAAACAGCGCGTTGCTGAGATCTGCCAGCGTCTGGGCACTGTCATTAACGCCGCGCAGCAGCACGCTCTGGTTAAGCAGCGTCACGCCCGCGGTGCGCAGCGTTGCCATAGCCTGACGAAACGACGCATCAATCTCCTGAGCGTGGTTGATGTGGTTAACCAGCAGGATCTGCAGTGACGAGCGGGCAAAGCGTGACGCCAGCGCGTCGGTGATGCGCGCTGGGATCACAATCGGCAGCCGACTGTGAATGCGCAAGCGCTTGACGTGCGGGATAGCTTCCAGCTGGGTCAGCAGCCAGTCCAGCTCATGATCTTTCGCCATCAGCGGATCGCCGCCGGAAAAGATGATCTCATCCAGCTCAGGATGCGCGGAGATATAATCCAGCGCGGCCTGCCAGTTGCGCTTGTTGCCCTGATTATCGGCATAGGGGAAGTGGCGACGGAAGCAGTAGCGGCAGTTTACCGCACAGCCCCCTTTCACCAGCAGCAGCGCGCGGTTACGGTATTTATGCAGCAGTCCGGGGACAACGCTGTGCTGCTCATCAAGCGGATCGGTGCTGAACCCTGGGGCGGCAACAAACTCGTCCTGCGAGGTAAGTACCTGTCTTAGCAGCGGATCGTGGGGGTTTCCCCGCTCCATTCGGGCGACAAATGCCCGAGGGACGCGGAGGGCAAACAGGCGTTTCGCCGCCCGTCCTGCGAGCAGATTTTCATCGGCGTCTATATTTAACAGACGCAGTAGTTCATCCGGATCGGTAATTACATCGGCAAGTTGTACTAACCAATCTTCTCTGGATGGGGTATTTAGGGTTACAATATGCGCCATTTTGTGGCTTAGCTACCAGTTATCAATTTCAGAGGGCCTTATGGCGACTTACTATAGCAACGATTTTCGTGCTGGTCTTAAAATCATGATGGATGGCGAACCGTATGCGGTTGAAGCCAGTGAATTCGTTAAACCGGGTAAAGGCCAGGCTTTCGCCCGCGTTAAGCTGCGCCGTCTGCTGACCGGCACCCGCGTTGAGAAAACCTTCAAATCTACCGACTCCGCTGAAGGCGCAGACGTTGTAGATATGAACCTGACTTACCTCTACAACGACGGTGAGTTCTACCACTTCATGAACAACCAGACCTTCGAGCAGCTGGCTGCCGATGAGAAAGCGGTTGGCGAGAACGCGAAGTGGCTGCTGGATCAGGCCGAGTGCATCGTGACCCTGTGGAATGGCCAGCCTATCGCTGTGACCCCGCCGAACTTCGTGGAGCTGGAGATCGTTGAAACCGATCCAGGCCTGAAGGGTGATACCGCAGGGACCGGTGGCAAACCGGCTACCCTCTCTACCGGTGCCGTGGTTAAGGTTCCGCTGTTCGTACAGATTGGCGAAGTGATCAAAGTTGACACCCGCTCTGGCGAATACGTTTCCCGCGTGAAGTAATTTATGCGCTAAGCCTGTCGGCGTGGCTCCCGCTGCGCCGATAGGTTTTTTACCCTCCTCTCGGCCTTACTCTCGCTCGAATTTTCTTAAAAAATCATCCTCTCCCGCCATTTTTTTGGATTTTGTCTATGCTTAAGTGGCTATACACAAATAACTTTGGCCTTAAAGGAAGATATTATGGTTAAGAAAACAATTGCAGCGATCTTTTCTGTTCTGGTGCTTTCTTCAGCATTGACCGCCTGTAACACTACGCGTGGCGTAGGTGAAGATATCTCTACCGGCGGTAGCGCGATCTCTGGTGCAGCAACCAAAGCCCAGCAGTAATCCCGGACGGTACGGCTGCTTGCCGTACCGTTACCTCACGCCCTCCGGCAGCGACAGGAACGGCGTAAAACGATTACACATCCCCAGCTTCATCCGAATATTGCGCTTGTAGGTGTAGACGGTTTTGCCGTTAATCCCGAGGCGGCTGGCAATACAGTGATTATTTGTTCCTTCCATCCATAGCGATAATACCTTCTCCTCCTGACGCGTAAGCAGCGGCGCGGCGGTCTGTGGCTCAGCATAAATAGGTCGTGCCAGCAGGGCTGTATCAATCGACTGCGCGAGCGTAGCCAGCGAGTCGGTCTTAGCCAGGCGGGCCGAGATCGGAAACTGCTGACAGTAATTTTCCATGTCGGCATTATGACCAGACTGAAATAAAATAAGCTTGCTACGATCGCTGCACGCCATGAGTAGGGATGAGAGCTGTTGTATATGGTGTAGATCGCCAGCGAAACCGTAGAGATCGGCAATAACCAGATTCGGTTGCCACTGCATGGCATGCTCTTTTGCCAGCATCAGGTTGTTCAGCCCGGTAACCACAACGGGGGTGGAAAATAAACCAGCTTGATTGAGCCATATCTCCAACCCTAAACGGGTGAAATAACAACGGTCAATCAAAAGAATTTTCAGCATGTCTTTATTCGCAGTCAGGATAGGGGTGACGGCTTACTGCTAGCAGAAAGCACACTATCATAGGGGGGCGCGCTAAAGGGTAAATGCGGGAACTCCGCTGCTAACTACCTCTATTTCTTGCTTTAAAGAGGCAAATCAGGGGGATCTATTAAAAAGTTGAAAAACAGTGCACCCCAGGCGACAATTCTTTCTTCAACTCAGCCTTGCGGGACGACCCACAAGTGCCATGTTTCACCGGGGACGGCCCCACAGTCGGGAGCCTGTTATGTCCTGGTTCATTCTATTTATTGCGGGTTTGCTTGAAGTTGTCTGGGCCATCGGCCTGAAGTACACCCACGGTTTTACCCGTTTGATCCCCAGCCTGATTACCGTCACTGCGATGATCGTCAGCATTATGATGCTGTCATGGGCAATGAAAACCCTGCCGGTCGGTACGGCCTACGCCATCTGGACCGGCATCGGTGCGGTTGGCGCGGCAACGGCAGGCATTCTGCTGCTGGGCGAGTCAGCCAGCCCGGCGCGGATCCTCAGCCTGGCGCTGATCGTTGCCGGGATTATTGGCCTGAAGCTCAGTACCCACTAGCGGTTCTGCGGCACCCAAATTAACTTCTCTATGGCAAATCCCTGGCGAGTAGCGGTATCCAGCAGCTGCTGTTTTACCTTGTCAGGGATAGTACGGGTGCGCGACAGGATCCACAGGTAGTCACGGTTCGGGCCGCAGACCAGCGCGTGCTGATAGTCCTTATCCAACGCAATCACGTTATAGCCGCCGTAGAACGGGCCGAAAAAGGAGACCTTCAGCGCGGCGCGATCCGGGCTGCCGGTAAAGTAGGCCTTGCCGTCGGTGGACTGCCACATTCCCCGCGACGGGTTATAGCCTTTATTGATAACGTTCAGCCCGCCATCGTCCCGCAGCGTGTAGGTGGCGGTGACGTTAGTCAGCCCACGCTCAAAGCGATGGTCGAAGCGGGCGATCTCATACCAAGTACCGATATAGCGTTTGGCATCGAAATGCTCGACAACCGTTACGCCAGAGGGCGGAGTAGGGGAACTACAGGACACCACGACAAACGCAGCGGCAACGGCAGCAACAATGGGTAGAAGACGCATGGCATTTTCCTTACAGGCTTTTTGCTAAGTGTAGAACCTGACTAAAGAAAATCTATTTTTACAACGCAAGATATTTGCAGAATGCGATGCCCGGCAGCGTTTCGCCGGGCATTACAGCTGTTAAAGGGTAATAACGCCAATCAGCGTGACAACGCTTAAGATCGCCGCCAGGCCATAGAACACCCATTTACCGTGGGAAACGTGGATTTTAAGATCGTGCATGCCGTGATGAATGCGGTGCAGGCCGCACCACAGCGGCAGGACAATCATCAGAAAGATAAAGGCCCGACCAATGAGGCTTTGCGCAAAGGCCAGTACGCGATCGTAGCCCAGCGCCTCGCCTGGATAGAGCCCGAGCGGCAGCAGAATGCCAACCAGCAGCACGATGACCGGCGCGACGATTGCGCCCCACATGCCGCCTGCGCCAAACAGCCCCCAGAATACCGGCTCGTCAGCGCGTTTTGGGTTTGGGTTAATCATGAGGCCTCCTTACCAGAAGAGTGCAATAAACAGGATCACCACGCTGACCAGCGCCGTGACGGCCCACAGCGCCATGATGACCGGCTGCGACCCCAGCTTCTCACCCTTCACGATGAGGGTGGCCGCTTTCGGGGCCAGCTCAAACCAGGTTTTGGTGTGCAGCAGCGCGGCGGCAAGCGTCAGCAGATTCAGGATAATCACCACGGGGTTTTGCAAGAAGCCGACAAAGCCCGCCCATGACTCTGGGCCATGCTTCAGCGCAAACAGGCCGTAGATCAGTACGATGCTGAACCAGACCGTGGGCACGGAGGTGCCTTCGCGCAGCATGTAGAAGCGGTAAAAGGGCAGGCTTTTCCACCAGCCTGACGGCATCGGCTGCACCCAGGGTTTACGTTTCGTTGTCATCATGCGCTCCTTAGCGTGGTTTCAGGGTGGCGATCAGAAAGTCTTTTGAACTCTCTACCTTACCCTGCTGAATGGCCGCCGCCGGATCGACATGCTTCGGACAGACTTCCGAGCAGTAGCCGACGAAGGTACAGCTCCAGACGCCGTTCTCGCCGTTTAGCTGCGCCATGCGATCCCGCTTGCCGTGGTCGCGGCTGTCTTCGTTATAGCGGTGGGCCAGGGTAATCGCCGCCGGGCCGATAAACTCCGGATTCAGGCCAAACTGCGGGCAGGCGGCATAGCACAGCCCGCAGTTGATGCAGCCGGAGAACTGGTGGTACTTCGCCATCTGCGCTGGCGTCTGCCGGTTAGGCCCCTGCTCCGGCGTGCGGAGGTTGCCAATGATGTAGGGCTTGATAGCCTCCAGGCTTTCGATAAAGTGGGTCATATCCACCACCAGATCGCGTTCAATGGGGAAGTTGCCCAGCGCCGCCACTTTGATGCCCTTGGTGTAGTCGCGCAGAAAGGTTTTACAGGCCAGCTTCGGCACGTTGTTCACCATCATGCCGCAGGATCCGCAGATGGCCATGCGGCAGGACCAGCGGTAGCTCAGGTCAGGCGCGAGGTTATCTTTGATGTAGCCCAACGCGTCCAGCAGCGAGGTCTGTTCATCGTAGGGCACCTCATAAAATACGCTGTGCGGAGCGGAGTCGACCTCCGGGTTGTAGCGCACCACCTCTACGTTCAGGTTTTTCATCTCAGCCATTCGCCTTCTCCTTGTTCTCGGCGGCTTCCGCTTCCCCACCGTAGACGCGTTTCGCCGGCGGCAGCGTGGTGATGTTGACATCGCTGTAGGCAAGGCGCGTTGTGCCATCGGCATCGCGGAAGGCGAGGGTATGTTTCAGGAAGTTGACGTCGTCACGCTCGGTGCAGCCTTCGTCCAGACGCTGGTGCGCCCCGCGCGACTCTTTGCGAGCCAGCGCGGAGTGCGCCATACACTCGGCGACGTTCAGCCCGTGTCCCAGCTCAATGGTGTAGAGCAGCTCGGTATTAAAGACGCTGGAGGTGTCGGTTACGCGCACGCGCTTAAAGCGCTCCTGTAGCTCTGCCAGCTTGTCGACGGTTTTCTGCATCAGCTCCGGCGTTCGGTAAATGCCACAGCCCTCCTCCATTGACAGGCCCATCTCATCGCGGATTGTTGCCCAGCTCTCGTTGCCCTGCTGGTTAACCAGCGCTTTCAGACGCTGCTCGACATCAACGGCCTGGGCTGTGAGGGCGCTGTCGGCAGCGGTACCCACGGCACGCGAATGCGCAATAGCGCGCTCCCCGGCAAGACGACCGAATACCACCAGCTCCGCCAGCGAGTTTGAGCCGAGACGGTTAGCACCGTGCAGGCCGACCGAGGAGCACTCGCCCACGGCAAACAGCCCTTTAATGCGGGTTTCGCACCGGCTGTCGGTCTCGATGCCGCCCATGGTGTAGTGGGCGGTAGGACGAACCGGGATAGGTTCTTTCACCGGATCGACGCCGACATAGGCTTTAGCCAGCTCACAGATAAACGGCAGGCGCTCAAGAATTTTCTTTTCACCGAGGTGGCGCAGATCGAGATAGACCACGTCACCGCGCGGAGTGGCGATCGTGTTGCCCTTACGCCATTCGTGCCAGAAAGCCTGGGAGACCCTGTCGCGTGGCCCCAGCTCCATATATTTGTTCTTTGGCTCGCCCAGCGGCGTTTCCGGCCCCATGCCGTAGTCCTGCAGATAGCGGTAGCCATCTTTATTAACCAGAATACCGCCTTCGCCCCGGCAACCCTCCGTCATCAGAATGCCGGAGCCCGGCAGGCCGGTGGGGTGATACTGCACGAACTCCATATCGCGCAGCGGTACGCCATGAGCCAGCGCCATTCCCATACCGTCACCGGTGACGATGCCGCCGTTGGTGTTATAGCGATAGACGCGCCCCGCACCGCCGGTAGCCATCACCACCGCATTGGCGCGGATCTGCATCAGGGTGCCTTCCATCATATTCATGGCGACCAGGCCGCGAACCTGCCCGTCGTCCACGAGGATATCGAGGACAAAATGCTCATCGAAGCGCTGGATCTGTGGGAACTGGAGGGAGGTCTGGAAGAGGGTGTGCAGCATATGGAAGCCGGTCTTATCAGCGGCGAACCAGGTGCGCTCGATCTTCATCCCGCCAAAGCGGCGCACGTTAACGCTGCCGTCCGGGCGGCGGCTCCACGGACAGCCCCACAGCTCAAGCTGGGTCATCTCCGTTGGACAATGGTGAACAAAATAGTCGACCACATCCTGCTCGCACAGCCAGTCGCCGCCGGCTACGGTGTCGTGAAAATGGTACTCAAAGCTGTCGTGATCCTGCGTGACGGCAGCAGAGCCCCCTTCGGCCGCCACGGTGTGGCTGCGCATGGGATAGACCTTTGAGACAAGGGCGATTTTCGCATTGGGATCCGCCTGGGCGGCCGCTATAGCAGCGCGTAAACCCGCACCGCCAGCGCCTATAACGACGAGATCGGCTTGAAAAGTGTGCACGACATTCCTCCAGATTGGCTGTAAACAGTTCCACTGCTCCATTATGGGTACGCCAGTATACCCGTAGGGATCTGAGGGAAATTTGACGTGTTCGATTTTTTTGCCGATCTTTGCAGCCGTTTTTTGCTCTGGCCCGTCACGAAAAAGGGTTCTGATTGCGTAAATTTGCCGCACAGAATTTGTCTCCGGGTCCCCCGTCGAGTAGACTTCGTGCCCTTGTCTGACATCGGAGAACACACCATGAGTGAAACGGCAGCCTGGCGGCCGAGCGCATCTATTCCTAACCTGCTGAAACGTGCAGCAATAATGGCCGAGATCCGCCGTTTCTTTGCCGATCGCGGCGTGCTGGAGGTAGAGACGCCCTGCATGAGCCAGGCGACGGTCACGGACGTTCATCTGTTCCCGTTTAAAACCCGTTTTGTTGGCCCAGGCCACTCGCAGGGACTGGATCTCTATCTGATGACCAGCCCGGAGTACCACATGAAGCGCCTGCTCGCCGCGGGCTGTGGCCCGGTTTTCCAGCTGTGCCGTAGCTTTCGTAATGAAGAGATGGGGCGTCACCATAACCCTGAGTTCACCATGCTGGAGTGGTATCGCCCGCACTACGATATGTACCGGCTGATGAACGAAGTAGACGATCTGCTGCAGCAGGTGCTGGAGTGCCCGGCGGCGGATTCGCTCTCCTATCAGCAGGCGTTTCAGCGTCATCTGGATATCGATCCGCTCTCAGCCGACAAGCAGCAGCTGCGTGATGCTGCGGCCAGGCTGGATCTGAGCAACATCGCCGATCGGGAAGAGGATCGGGACACGCTGCTGCAGCTGCTCTTTACCATGGGCGTTGAGCCGCACATTGGCAAAGATCGCCCGGCGTTTGTCTATCACTTCCCGGCAAGTCAGGCGGCGCTGGCGCAGATCAGCACCGAAGATCATCGCGTAGCGGAGCGTTTTGAGGTCTATTTCAAAGGCATGGAGCTGGCGAACGGTTTCCATGAGCTGACCGACGCCCGTGAACAGCAGCAGCGCTTTGAGCAGGATAACCGCAAGCGTGCGGCCATGGGCCTGGAGCAGCAGCCTATCGATTACAACCTGCTGGGCGCGCTGGAGGCGGGATTGCCGGACTGCTCCGGCGTGGCGCTGGGTGTCGATCGTCTGGTGATGCTGGCGCTGGGCACAGAGACCCTGGCCGAGGTGCTGGCCTTTTCAGTCGACAGAGCGTAAATAACCAAGCCGGGTGGCGCTCTGCTTACCCGGCCTACATGGTTATATCGAGATAGTGCAAAATAAAATATTACTTTTTGTGCTAATTGCCCACTTCATATTTTGCTTTCCCTCCTGAAGTCACAATTTAAACCTACCGCTTTGTTACTATCCAGCCGTTCATTTGGGTAACTTTTTTACCCTCTCTTTCACCAGACAACATGGATAGATCTATGAGCGACAATCTTAAAAAGATGAGCCTGATGGGGCTTGTTCTCATGATATTTACATCGGTTTTTGGCTTTGCTAACAGCGGCAGCGCGTTTTACCTGATGGGCCACAGCGCCACGCCCTGGTATATCTTTGCAGCCCTGTTCTTTTTCATTCCTTTTGCCTTGATGATGGCCGAGATGGGGGCCGCCTACCGTAAAGAGGAGGGCGGGATCTACTCGTGGATGGAGAACAGCGTCGGGCCACGCTATGCGTTTATCGGCACCTTTATGTGGTTTTCATCGTACGTCATCTGGATGGTCAGCACCGCCGCGAAGGTATGGGTTCCCTTCTCCACCTTTATCGTGGGCGCGGATATGACGCAGCGCTGGCACGTCGCTGGCTTACAGCCCACGCAGGTGGTGGGCGTTCTGGCCGTTGTCTGGATGGTGGTAGTGACCTTTGTGGCGGCTAAGGGTATTAATAAGATCGCCAAAGTCACCGCCGTCGGCGGGATTGCCGTCATGTGCCTTAACCTGGTGCTGCTCTTTGCCAGCATCGCGATTTTACTGCTTAACGGTGGGCATTTTGCTGAGGCGATCAACTTCACTGCCTCGCCGAATCCAGGCTATCACTCCGATCTCTCTATGCTGTCGTTTATGGTCTTTGCCCTGTTCGCCTACGGCGGCATTGAGGCGGTAGGCGGTCTGGTGGATAAGACCGAAAACCCCGAGAAAAACTTCGCTAAAGGCATTATCTTTGCCGCCGTGGTGATCTCCATCGGCTACTCGCTGGCTATTATTCTTTGGGGCGTCAGCACCAACTGGCAGCAGGTGTTAAGCACCGATTCGACCAACCTTGGCAACATAACCTACGTGCTGATGGAGAGCCTGGGCGCAACGCTGGGCAACGCGCTGCATCTGTCGCCTGAGGCGGCTAGCCTGACCGGCGTCTGGTTTGCCAGAATAACCGGCCTGTCGATGTTTCTCGCCTATACCGGGGCGTTCTTTACCCTTATCTACTCTCCGCTGAAGGCAATTATTCAGGGAACGCCAAAAGAGATGTGGCCCGCGCCGATGACGCGATTAAATAAGAGCGGCATGCCTGAGACGTCCATGTGGCTCCAGTGCCTGCTGGTGAGCCTGATCATTCTGCTGGTCTCGTTCGGCGGCGGTACGGCATCGGCGTTTTATAACAAAGTGACGCTGATGGCGAACGTCTCCATGACGCTGCCGTACCTCTTCCTGGCATTGGCGTTTCCCTTCTTTAAGGCCAAAACCGATCTGCATCGACCCTTTGTGATTTTCAAATCTCGCGGTACGACGCTGGTGATGACCGGCATCGTTGTGCTGCTGGTGGCCTTCGCCAATATTTTTACCGTCATTGAGCCGGTGATTGAGAAAGGGGATTTGAGCAGCGCTCTGTGGATGGCGGGCGGGCCGATCTTCTTCTCGCTGCTGGCGCTGGGGCTATATGAGCGCTACCAGCGGCGCATCAGCCGCGTGGGTGGTTTGTCACCCCGCTAAAAAAACGCCGCAGCGGTTAAGCTGCGGCGTTGTGATTAAACGTGATGACTACAGGCTACCCGACGGGCGCTGGCCGCGTCCGGCAGAACTTAACGTCCTGGCGGCGCGTTTGCCGTCGAGAGACTCCAGACGCATCTGGAACGGCGGGAACGGCAGGTCGATGCCGTGCTCGCGGAAACCCTGCAGGATCAGCTGATGGATCTCGTGACGCAGCGGCATTCGGTGGCCCATCTCGGCGGCGTAGATACGCAGCTCAAAGAGCTGAATACCCTGCTGCAGATCCACCAGGAAGACCTCCGGCGGCGGGTTATCGATCACCAGCGAGCAGCGCTCAGCGGCGGTGTAGAGCAGCTGCGTAACCTCTTCGCTGTTGGCATCCGAGGGCGCGGGAACGGTAAGCACCACACGCGTCACCGAATCCGACAGCGACCAGTTGATAAACTGCTCGGTGATAAACGCCTTATTCGGCACGATGATCTCTTTACGGTCCCAGTCGCTAATGGTGGTGGCACGGGTATTGATCTTCGTTACGCTACCGGTGAGATCGCGAATGGTCACGGTATCCCCAATGCGGATCGGCTTCTCAAACAGGATGATCAGGCCAGAGATAAAGTTGGCGAAGATCTCCTGTAAACCAAAGCCTAATCCCACACCGAGCGCCGCGACCAGCCACTGTAATTTAGCCCACTCAATACCGATCATAGAGAAGCCCACCAGGCCACCGAACAGCATCAGCAGATATTTGGTGATGGTGGTGATGGCGTAGCCCGTTCCCGGCGTCAGGTCGAGATGCTGGAGCAGTGCCAGCTCCAGCAGGGCTGGCAGGTGCCGCACCAGCTGGGTGGTGATGATAAATACCAAAATAGCGATCAGCACCGCGCCGAGGGTGATCGGCTCCAGGCTCTCGACGCCCTGTACCGTCGAGGTAACGTCCCAGAGGGAGATATTCTCCAGGAAGCCAAACGCCGAGTGGATCTCTGACCACAGCACAATCACCGAGAGCAGGGCGATCAGCATTAGGATCGAGCGCACCAGCCGCAGCGACTGGGCGCTGATGGCGTCGAGATCCAGCTCGCTTTCGTCTACCTCTACCGCGCCTTCCGTACTGGTTGAGTGGGCCTGCTCCTCTTCGCCGCGGGCGCGCTGGGCCAGGATCTCTGCCCGGCGATGTCTTGCGCGGTCAAAGGCCAGACGGCGGCGCTGGATCAGCATCCAGCGGCGGATGATGTGATACACCACCAGCAGCAGGAACCAGATCGCCACCGAGGTCTCCAGCCGGGCCAGCAGCGCCTGGGCGGTTGCCAGATAGCCCACGGCCGCCGCCAGCATCGCCGCCAGCGGGGCGCTCAGCAGCAGGTTCCACAGCATGCGGTTAACCATGTTGTCGCCGCTGCCGGTCTTATCGACGTAGAGCGGGATCCCGGCGCGTTTCAGGCTCAGCGTCACCACGGCCAGCGCGCCGCAGATCAGCATAAAGCAGAGGCGGCCAAGGGAGCCGGAGAACTCGCGGTCGCTGAGATTATCAAACATGATCAGCGCCATAATCAGCGGCACGATCAGGCCGATACTCATCAGGTAGGAGCGCAGGCCGCGTGCCACCCGGCTGCGCGGCCAGCCAAAATGCACGACAAACAGGCCGGTCGGGCGGGCGAAGGTGGCGCAGATCATCACCACCCACAGCAGCGGCACGGTAGCGGTGACGCCATCACCGATCGCCACCGCCAGCGGATAGGGCCAGGCGGATCGCAGACCGTAGCCGAGCGTCGCCCACAGCACCGGCAGCGGGGAGGCCACAAGAATCGACCAGAACACCGTGCGCAGCGTGAGCCAGAAGTGATCCTGCGTCACTTTGCCGACCTTCGCGCTGGAGCGCTCCAGGAAGCGAGTAAAGTGCTTGCGGGAGTAGACGCTGAAGCCCACTAAAACCAGCGCGGCAAACAGCGGCAGCAGCGTCTCCTTGCTGGTCAGCATCATCATCGTCGCCTTGCCGAGCTGGTTTACGGTATCCAGCGAGATGAGGCGGCGCAGATCCTGCACAATCTCAATCGGCCAGCTGAGCGTCATCGGGCTGACGTCGGCGGTCCAGAAGAGATAGCGGTGGGTGGCTTCGTTGACCTCTTTCAGCGCATCCTCAAGCTGGCTGTTGGAGACCTTCAGCTTGGTCAGCTCCAGGATCAGCGTATCACCTCCCTGCAGTAGAGAGGTGAGCAGCTCGCGCTGGGTACGCAGCTGCGCCTCCAGGATACGGCTCTGCTCGGCGGTTAGCGGCTGCCCATCCGCCTGGTGGATCTGACGCAGCTGAGGCTGCTTGTTGAGCAGATCCTCATAGTGCATGCGGTGCACTCGCAGCTGGGCCATCTCGGTATCCAGCTGCTGCGGCTTCGGCATCTCCGGCAGGCGGGCCACCTGGGCACGCAGCGCATCGCCGAGCATGTTGGAGACCCCCAGCCACTGGGACTGCTCGCGCAGCGTATTCAGGGCCTGGCGGACCTGCAACGTTTGGCCGGTCGCCTGGCGCTGCTGGGAGGCCACCAGATCCATCCGCTGGGCCTGCTGGTTAAGCGCCTGTGACAGCTCGCGGTTAATTTTGAACTGGTCAACGATGCCCGCAGGCAGGTTGGCGCTGTTCTCTGCCAGCAGCTCGGTGCTCTCCAGCGCCTGCTCGGCCTCGCGCTGACGCTGGCTGTTAAGCTGATTACGCAGCGCCTGAAGATAGGTATCCAGCTGCTGGGCCTGCTTCTGGGCCAGCTCGGATCGCATCCGTGCCAGCTCCTGGCGGTTATTTGCCGACAGCTGGGCAAGCTCCAGCTCATCCACCTGGGCCTTCAGCCTGGCAGACGCTGCCTGTGCGCTCAGGGTCTGCGCCTGGGCCAGCGCGGTGGTGCCGGTCTGCGTGCCGATGCGGCGCTCGACTTCGCTTAGCTGACGGCGGGCGTCGGTCTGCTGCTGCGGAAGCTGGCTTAAGGAGTCGTTGATCTCCCGGGCGCGCTCCTGCTCCTGCTGGGCCTGGCGCGTTTTTTCCAGCAGCTGGCTGCTGACCTGGAGGATCTCCTGGTTCAACGCATCGGTGGTGATGCCTGCCGGAACGGCTTTAGGCTCGTCGCGTAGGTTGTTGAACTGGCTACGCAACGTCTCGGAGAGTTTGGGGAAGTCGTCGATGACCTGCTGATACTGTTTAGCGCGCTCAAGGGAGCCGTTACGCTCCTCAAGGGCGTTCAGCGCGGACTGGAGCGCCTCCACGGTTTCCGCCTGCTCGGGTGAGGCGGCGGCCGCTTTAGCCTGCTCCAGCTCCTGGGTGATCTGTTTGGCGTCGGGGATCGTCGCAGCGTACGCCCCCGCGCTGAGGCACCAGGCCATCAGAAATGCGATAATCAGGCGCACGTTGCTATACCTTTGTAAATTAAACCTTTGTTAGATCAGACCGGGTCTTTGTTGTCGTCTACCAACGGGTTGGCGTCGTGCTCGGCGTCAATCTCTTCCTGCGGCAGCGGGGTAGGGGTGACATCCGGGGCAACGGCCTCGGTAGAGTAAGCCAGCGGCTCGCCGATTTTAGTCACCGACAGGCTCTCTAAATGCTCTGCCAGCGCGACGCTGCCCGGTGCGAAGAGGTTGATCACCGTTGAGCCGAGCTTAAAGCGACCCATCTC
>Ga0209463_1000326_pt1 | contig 41127 bp, 58 predicted proteins | sample AgamicMgSfrz_FD_187169 | JGI IMG/M metagenome (GOLD analysis project Ga0209463, IMG submission 187169) | Agave microbial communities from Guanajuato, Mexico - Mg.Sf.rz (SPAdes) (version 2) | ecosystem: Host-associated > Plants > Phyllosphere > Phylloplane/Leaf | place: Guanajuato, Mexico...
ATTCTTGTTTTCAATTCCACTTTCTGTTTTCTAATTTTTTTTAATGTTAATTTGTACTCTTTAATCAAATCCTCCACTGAAAATGGCCCCCTTTTCTCCTTGGAAATATGCAAGATTTTATTCACTATTTTGCTTGTTTTCGTTGCTGGTTTATTTTGCTAAATGGCTGTTTATCAAGGATGTATGAAATCCTGTATACGATTTTGGGTATTTTGGCTTTTTTGCGCCTTTTTTCATCCTTGATATGACAACTTTTCGATATAGCTAGTTTACATAAAGCCGTATTATTCACAGCACGAGATTTTTGTATAAAAATACAGGTTTTATTTGTCAAGTCCACGACTTGGATTGATACGTTTTGTCTCTTCTTCTATGAGATATTGTGTATAAGGATCTCTTGGGAAAATTCTTGTCGGTCCTGTCCGTTTATCTTGGCGAAGGGCACTGACTTTCCATTGAAATTCAAATTCCATCTTTCTTTTCTTATTTTGGTTAGTACGACTAGGCTTCTTCTGTTGCATCGAATGAACAACTCCTCATTAATAAAAAGTTAATTGCGCTGTAGGGCTTCTCAGCGACACCGTTTTAAACAAATAAAAAGGACACCAAACCAAAAAGAGAATAGTTTCTCTTCATGGGTTGATGTCCTCCGGTTTTCCGGCCAGACCTCACTCAAATCCAGCTATGTATATAATCTAAGCACCAAACTAATATTGTTTCTTTTACAATAAATCCATCTTCTTTTACTAAAAAATGTTCATCTTTTCCTTTGTATAAATCAAATACATCTATGCTTAAACTGCCATCTGGATTTACACTCCATATCCCTCTAAAGTCTCCGTTGTGGCAAGTATCAATTATTTTCAATTCTTTTTCTGTGAAAATAACAATCTCCTCCCTTAAAGAAATATGTCTCTAATTAAAATGACAGGCCAATAGAAAATGTTGTACATGGCATTATCCTTTTGCATATAGATGAGGAATCCAAATGGAATGGTCCAGATTTTAATAAATAAGTGGATGATCCCACAACTTACATAAAGGAACACCCACCACAAAATTTCTTCTATTGTTTTGTTCATGCTATCTCCTTAAAGGTTTTCTTCTTCATACATGACAGCAAGGTTTAAAGCTTCTTGTCTCCAAAGTTCCTCCCTGGCAGTTAAATGAGCTTCATTTTCTTCTTTGATTATTTCGATATGTTTTTGTTGCTCGGTTGCTACCCTTAGTAATTCTGGGAAATGCTCGAGCAAACTAAGAGCTCTTACATTCTTTCCGATTGGATCATCCTTTTTTCCTTCAAAGGCAGTGAAAGCTTCAGCTGCTTTAGCAATAATTACATCAGCATTAATGTCCACTACTGGTTGTGCATTTTCTTTTGGTAATAAATAAATGCCTAATCCCTTATTCCAAACCATTTCACTTTTTCTTGTTTTTGGAACAATTGCTTGGTTGCTCATTTTTCTCTTTCTCCTTTAACTCATTTATTGTCTCTTCAATAAAGCTGCTGAACTTTGTATTATTCCCTACTACTTCTTTTAATTCGACTAAAGCCTTATATCTGTTATCTTTGTTATGAATCATAGCGATGATATTCCATAAAGCAATCTTAATTAATGGCTCCACTTTTTCTGCTTGCTCCACTAGCCAGTCCATTTCATCAATATAGACACCCAAATAACTACTTACTCCATTTGAATCTTTTGTAATTCGACTTTTAATGTCATTAATCTTAAAATCATAATGATGATAGCAGCACTGGCAATGAATATACATCTTTGTTTCTGACTCTGAGACATTATTGACGTTTCCGCATTTTGGACACTTGCTATGTAGCTTTATTTCCTTCATTTTATTCACCCTCGTTTTCCTCGAATGTGAAATCGCCTTGCTCTTCTTGTAAAGAACATTTAAGATCTCTTTTTAAAGTATTTTCTTCTTCTAATAACTCATATATGAATACCAGCATTTCTCTATAGGCGATGTACTTTCTTTCAAATAATTCTTGGCACCTTTCACGCTGCACCAATAAAGAGTCTCTTCGTTTGTTTCTGTTAATTAATCTTGTTACCTTGTTGACATCTTTTGAAGAAACAGTAATAACTTGGTCTTCCTCATCAAGCGCATATTTCATATCTTGCAGTAAGTCTTTAAGGAATGTATCTAATTCATTTTCATGCATTTTTTACACTCCTTATCTTTTTCGATTGGATTTTCTGATAGTCTGTCTGATTAACTTACCTTGTCTCTTTATTTTCCTTGGAGGATTTTCTATGCTGGCACAAGTTGGACATTTACCTTTATATCCAACTCCATGTTTGCTGCAGATATACCCACCATTCAAAGGCTTATCATACATATCTTTCAGAATGAACTTCTCAGGCAATACATACTGACCAGTTAAAGCTATTTCAAATAATAATACGTTCAAAGCCGTAGATTCCTTTGTGCTTAATCGGCTTTTATCAATATCATCTGCGAGCATTTGCTCCAATATTTCACATGATTGTTGTATATTCAATCTGCTTCTTCCTTTCTTCTTATCTTCTTTTGAAGAAAGGATGATTTCTTCTAATCATCCTCGATAAGTACTAACTTACTTCTGTCATTACTGTTCTTGATACGTCTCTCATATGCTGGATATGTCATCCATCTAAGGAAATCAATACTTTTACCAGTTTCCTTGCTGATTTCTCTAATGGTGCCTATAGTTATAAAGTTGTCACCCTTATAAAGAGCATATTCTTTTTTATACCATGGTTTATTTTTCATGCTCTAACCCTATCCAGACTCCAATAAAATGAAGAACAGTTCTCATTTTTTATTACTCCTCTTTAAATATTGTGTTTTTCGCAAGTATCAATTTCCCAATAATCGTATTTTCTGTAACCGAAATTATAAGTTTTCCATTCTTCTAAGGCACTGTGACAGTCCATATTGTTAGGTCTGTTTACATCATCTTTAACGGATACAACAATAGGTTCTAACCCATCTATCTGCACAAAAAATGTTTTTTCCATAATTACAAACCTCCGATAAAATGATAAATTGTAAGCTGCTCACGCATTGTATATTCTAATTCGATTTCCTTCAGAGATTTTTCTTCTTGTGATTGACTCAAAAAACATCAACCTCCTAAGTTAGGAAAAACACAATCCCAAGCATAATCTTTAAACTTTATCTCCTTATTTGTAATTACTTTACCCTTATGAATTTCAATTTCCTGATTGAACTCCATTCCGCATTCAAACACGTATATTCTTATGTCGATATCAAACTTTTTGGATATATCAGCAAATGATTGAGCATCAACACCCCATGCTTGCTTGAAGTTATTAATCACTAAAACTTCCTCATGCTTATCATCAAAGTCCCAAACAATATCTTGCTCAATGAATGCTCTTCTAGTTCCTGTTATATAAATTCCATTATCAGCACTTATAGTTAAGTCGTACTCATCTTCCTCAATTTTTAATTTAGGTTGCTCGACTTCTTGTCCTCGCATTGCTGCGATTTGGTCCTTTAAGCTAGGTAATGGTTCTATTCCTTCAGTTAAAAATCTTTTAATATTTGCTCTTGTTCCTCTAATTTTTAAAGTTCCTTCGCTCCAATTTGGCATTTTGATTTGCTCCTTATTTAGATTTTTTACCGCGCATAATTGTACAATTGCGCGGTTATTTCGTTTCGCTTTTTGCTTCTATTTCATCTTTCAAATCTTTTAATTGCTGCTCTACAGTTGCGGCACTCCCTAGTGGGTATGCTGTTTTTTCCCAAAGAATAAATTCAATTTCCTGTTTTGTGACTTCTGGAAAATATCTTGATACTGCATCAATCCAAAACGTTGACTGACGTTCGATTTCTTTTTGTAGCAATGGTTCTGGTCTTACGAATGTTGGTGGTTTAATAATTTTCCCTGTCTCAGGGTTCGTTCTTGGTTTACCATCTTCCCATAACTTAGACATGTTGGCATTATGTACAATTTCAAACAATTTCTCTGGCTGCACTCCTAATTCCACTAGTGTTCCTATAGCAAGATAAATGAGATCAATCATTGCATCAGCTTGATCTACTACTGTTTCAGCAACAGCAAATTCATTTAGTTCTTCTTCCAGATAAACAAACCTTTCTTGCATTCGCTTGATACCCATTACTGTTGGTCTTCCTGCTACTGGTTGCCCCATTTTCGTTTGAAAATCTTTTACCATTTCATATTGTTTGTTCATTAGATTTCATCCCTTTTCCATAATTATTTGCGATATTTCTGATATGCCTTTGAGTACATCCATATCTCTTAGCAATAGCTTTCTTTGTTACTCCTTTGCTTAAAAGGCGCAATACATCTTCTCTTTTAATGATGGGTTGATTCGCTTTTCTGACACCAAGCATCTTTCCATTTGATGTTTGAAACCCTACTTCTGCTTTCCATCGATTTAAAATTTCCTTCCCCACAAAAAGAATCTCTTCTCTTATATAAGCATCCGTAAGTCCATCAGCTTTCCACGCTTTATATTGTTCTGCTGTGAATATTTCAGGCTTTTCTAACTTAGGAAAAGGCATTTCCACTCAATCCTTTCACTTTATTAATGAAAAAACTAAATATATAAACAAGGACCATAAAACAACAGATGGTATTGCAGCAATTAAACACCCTTTGAAAAGCTTCATGTTAAGATACCTGTTTCTTTCCTATTATTTTTAAGTAATCTGATTCCAACATGAACTTTTTACCACAAGCGTATTTGACTTTCCCTTGGCAACATTTCAAAATTATGGTATGGCTCATAAATGTTTTTTCAGCTGCTTCTTTTGCGGATCTATACTCTTCAATCACTTCAAGAGTAGTTTCATCTATTTCTACAACTGCTTTGCTTCTTGACTTAGCAACCGTAAGACGACTCAATTCACTTCTGGACAAATAAGTTAGATTTAGAAAGTAATTATCTGTTTTAATCCGATTCTTGTGATAAACGAGTTTCTTTTGTTCATCACTTGGTTTATCAAGAAAGTACTCTGCGACTAATCTGGAAATGTAGAACCGTTGTCCCTTACCGTTAATGTTGAGGTTCACAAACATCTGGCCGTCTCTTTTATCGAATAGTGGTAAAATTAGTTCTCCAAACCTTTTGAACTTTCTTTTTACACGACCATAACTTGAAATCAAATAATCAGTATTAGATATTTGTTTCCAGCATTCATTTTCATAATTTTCCCTTGCATACCAAATTTTCTTTTGTTCTATAGAAATGTTTTTTTCAGTAATATAAAAATTAAATTTCGGGACTTTTTTACTTTTTGCAATGAAGGATTTTAATCTTGAAGGATTCAAACCTGTTATTTTTTTTAATTCTTCATAACTGGTTTCTAACAATATATTGGTGTATGGATCGTATGTGTAAAGCATCGTTTATTCTCCTTTCTTTATATATCTCTATATTTAAACTGATTATTTTTCTTGCTCCTAAGGATTCCTTTACGTGCTGTTAAGATACCAATATCTCTTTCTACTGAATTAAGATTGTCAGACTCAGGATAAACAGTGATAACCAGTAACGGTTTTCTTTGCGAAGAAGTATTATATTTAGTCTCAGCAACATACCTTCTCACCATCTTCAACCCCTAACCTCCTGTTTTCTTATCAAATCGCTTACTTTTAATTTCCTTAGCTTCAACAATTCTTCCGTTTACCCATTTAATATGGCATTCTCCAAAGCCTGTTTCTGGAGCAAGTATTTGCTCCACTTTTCCATTAATAACTAAGTTCACGCTGCCTTCTTTGGCTTGTAGATCATATCCCATTTCTTTTCCCACCCTTTATTGCCTTTGCCAAAAGCGCTAAATATGCTTTCACTTTATATATCCTGCTGCAATCTTCTTCGTTTATTATCTGAAGCAACTGGCCTGTACTAGCTTTTTTGAAGTTTACCTTTTGCACCTTCTTGCTCCTTTCTTTTTTTCTCCACCCATTCAACGACTTTTTTAATTTCATCTTTTGATAAAGAAATACCATTTTGATAAAAGAAAAAGATATCATCTGCTTTGAAGTTCATTTTTTGTAATTTAAAATACAATCCCTTTGCATTATCTGCTTGAAATCCCCAATGACATACACTCTGTGTTTTTTCTCTAAAAAACTCGACGTAACAGGTTTTCGGCCAATCTTTATCTTTACTCATAGCGCAATCAGCATCTTCTCTCTATCCTTTAATTTATCAACCTTCCTTGATAAATTAGGTATATCTGGAGAAACACTGCCTTGTTCTATTCGCTCTAATGTTTCAATTGAGATTCCTAAATACATTGCTGCTGCTTCCTTAGATAAGTTTTTCTCTGCTCTTGTTTGTCTAAGGAGATGACCAAATTCTTTACGCCTTTTTCTTTCTTTGTACTTTTTAGATTCATAGGGCATTCAAATCACTCCTTAACCAGCAAATATTTGTTTCATTGATTGTTCTTTAAATTGTTCTTGGAAGTGTTCTCTTTGTTCTTCAATGGATCCAGCAAGGTTTTTTAGAATGAGTCTAGTAAGCTTGTACTCTGACTTAGATGCCTTTTCTAATAAAGCTCTTTCTGCACATCTCATTGAAATACCATCAACATAAATTTCTTCATCCCTGAATTTAACTGCTGCCATCTTAAACTGACTAACTTCTCCTTTATTTAAAGAAGGAATTAACTCTTTAATCGCGTGTACAACTATTTGACTTTGGTCTGTAGAAATTCTTAATTTAGTGTTCATCATTCTGAATTCCTCCCATCTACAAATACTGACAAATCGCAATAATTTATATTCGCGCGAAACGCGCTAATATTATTTAAAAAAAATTACAGCTTTTTAATATCAATTTTAAAAAAGTCTGCAATCTTAATGGCTGTTTTTAATCCTGGATTTCTAACACCTCTTTCAATATTAGAGTATGTCATTACATTAATACCAATGTATTTAGCTACTTCAGTTTGAGATAATTTTCTTTTTTCACGTTCATTTATTAAAATTATTCTCTTCTTGGCAGAACCCATTTATCGTTCTCCTTTATGTACATTGAATGATTATACATTTAAATATACACGCAAAACGCGCGAAAATCAAGCGGTTTTGAATAAAAAATATGTTTTTTGTAAAAAATGAATTTTATTCAAAAAACATATTTTTATTGCATATTGACCGCATTTTGAAGATAATATAATAAGAATATAAAATGTCCATACAGAGTCTAACTGTGTATATACACAGTCTATATTTAGTATTAATCCATATTGATGCTAGATAAAGTACTACAACATAACATAAAATGTCTAATAATGTTTTAGGAGTGAATGTGAAGTGGAGGAAAACTACAAATCAATAACTGGAGACAGAATTAGATACTTACGCAAGAAGCATAAAATCAAAATTCCATATATATTAAATACTCTTGATATAAGTAGATCTACATTAACTGGATGGGAAACTGGTAGACGTAAAGTAAATGGAAATGCTCTGGTTAGATTAGCAGAAATATTAGAAACCACAGTTGATTACCTAACTGGTAATACTGACGAAGAAACTACAATGGATATAAATGAACTTAAAAATATTCTTAATTCCAGTACACTAACATATGATGGCAAACCAATTACTGAAGAACAAGCAGATAATTTAAAAAAAGTTATTTCAGCACTTTTAAACAAATAAATAAAAAAAGAACATACCTCCCTATGGAAAATGTTCTTTTTTTTATTTATATGAGGTCTTTTAAAGTCTCTTCTGATGCTATTCCATTATCAACTAAAGATGTTATTATCTCATTAACATCTATAGCTCCTTGATTTATGTATGCTGTTGGATTAATTTTGTTTTGTTTACAAAGTTCAACTAATAAATCTGGTAATGTATGCATTATTGAATCCCCTCATTCGTTTAGTGTTTTTTCATTTTCTTAAAATGACTAAACTTCTCTTTAAATTAACAAAGACACCATACCAAATGTATGATGTCTTTCAACATATTAAGATATATTTGTTTTATTAAGTTCTTCCGCCACCAGGATCTGCTGTTTTATCAAAGCTTTCATGATAATCAGCTGAAGCTGTTTGTTGTTTTTCTTGTACCGATGATACGAAAGAACCTGTGATTAACGTTGCAGCTAACAATGTACCGATAATGACTTTTTTAATTTTGTTTTTCAGGAAAAGCACCTCACTAACTTTATTACTATTCGCGCGTATTTTCATTATATCACAAGTGATTTTAACGCGGATAGCAATAAAGTCAAAAAATTTGTATTTTTTCTAACATTTGTTAAAGATGATTCTTTTTTCCTATTAAATGGTTTTTGGGTAAATTAGAATAAAAAATGTCGCCTGCTTTTTCGAAAGTTAATAATGATTCTTCCATAAGAGTTAAATCATTTTGGCTAAGTGCGTAGTAATATTCTTGTTGAGGGGAAAGTTTTCCGTTTTTACTTTTCATTTGTTCCAATAATGATATACCCTTTTTAAGGTCTTCTGGATTTCCGTTAGATACTAAATAGTAAGCTTTTTCTGCTGGATCTGTCAGAAATAAATCCTCATAATCTTCATGGAATATTTTTATAAAATCATGAGTGGATTCTAATAAATCTTTAAATCTTAAATTGGTTCCTGAACCTAACTTATTGTATAAATCCAGCGCTTTCTTATTATAATTAATACTTTTTTCATAAGAACTAAAAACATGTATTTCACTCAATAAGTTCAACATATATATTTTTTCCAAAGGATAGTTCTCACTTCGTTTTATAACATCATTACAAATATCAATAGCAATTTCCAATTCAGATTGTTTTTGGTGAGCCCTTGCAACAGTATCTAGTATCTTTAATTCAAGGGATTCCTTGATATACTGGTTTGGAATTGATTTTATCAATTCCAAAAGATCTTCTGCCAAAATATGCACCATGCCAACAGCTTGTAAATTAATGCAACATGATAAAGATTTGACGTTAATTAAAAGATTGGTTTCATTATTTTCTTCAGGAGTTATTGATTTCAGTTTTTCTAATTCCCAGTACACTTGTTTTTCGCTTAAAATACCCTCGTTACGTTCCGCTATAACCTTATATACTTTCAGATATGGTTCATCAGCATACTTCTTTATTATTTGTTTAATTAGGTCCTCTCTGCCATGACTATCTAGAAATTCTGTAGCAGCTCTTACATCGCCCAAATCATCAATATTTAATGCATACTCTGCTATGTAATTAGAAATAACATTTGTGTCATCATATATTAATTTTAATAGCTCAACAAATTTATCAAATGATATATGGTTTTTAAGACTGAAATAGTGGGATATTTGTCCTTTGCTAACTCCTAAATACTTGCCAAGTTTCTCATATGTAAAACCAAATTTTTTGGCATCGTTTTTTAGCTTGTCCAAATAATTACTTCCCACTAAAATCCCTCCCTAACCATATTTTTGTAATTAAAAGTTTAACCCCTAAAGGCAAACTTTGCAACTTATATTTTATAACATTGTTGATAGTTATATAATTTATTAGTTAAATATGGTATATTGTTATAAAAATTATGTATTAGTCAAATTATGTCACATTATGGGGATTATGATGAAAAAAATCGAATTTACATTAAATCAGGTATTGAAAAAACTTAATGTTACACCTAATAAGGTTGCTACATTGGCGCGAGTTGCTCCCAAGACTGTATATGCACTTAAAAATAATAATGTAGATCGTGTTCATATTGATACTTTAGAAAATATTTTGCATGTTTTAAATGAGGTTGCTGCAGAAAAAGGAGAAGAACCAATTGAGTTGTGGGATTTAATGAAGTATAAATAATAAATCCTTCTTTAATTTTTTCTTGCAAAATGCGCGAAAAATACATATACTAATACATAAGACAAGTAATTCAAAATACATAAAAAAACCTGTCTCAATGGACAGGAATTATAAAGTAAAAGAAGCTCGATGCGGCAAACATCAGAGCTTCCAAGGAATTTCGCCACTCACCTACCAAAGTAAGGGGAAATGATTTAACTTAATTTAGTTAAGTTAATTATACCCATATTTTATTTTAGTGTCTAGAGTTTTTATTAAAACTTGGCGAATTTCCTTCACAAAAATTAGTGGAGGTTTTTTTTATGGCAAATATAGATTCTAAAATGTTAGCAATAAATTGGATGTCAGCTTCAGCTTTTGTTCCAGTAAATAAATTGATTGCTCGTAAATTTGGTATTGACTTCGCTGTTTTACTCGCTGAAACAATCAACCAATATAAAAGATGGTTTGAACAAAATAAGCTGCAAGATGATATGTTTTATTGGACAGAAGAAGACTGTGAAATGGAGACTACTTTGAAAAAGGGTAAGCAAGCTAAGATATTCAAAGAAATGGAAGATCATAGTTTGCTAAAAAGGCATACGAAAAGATTAGTAACTGGAAAGACAACTAGATATATACATATTTTTTGGGATGCTGTTGCTGAACTGATGATAAACGATGATGAACAAATGAAGCAAAAAATTAAAAATCGCATTGAAGAACGTAAACAGAAACAAAAAATCCATAAGATGAACTTTGTCTTAAAAAGTGAAAAGACAAGCATCAAAACTGAAAGTTCTTCGGAAGTTTCAAATACGAACTTCCCGGAAGTTCCAGAATCAAACTTCGGGAAGTTCCAAAATGGAACACAAGTAATAAGTAATATAAATAAAAACATAAATAATAATAATAATATAAATAATCTTAACCATAATCATAGTGTAGTAGATAAATATAATATTTTATGGAATTCAAAGATACCTCAAGATTTAAAGAACAAGATTAAGGTTATGATGGTGGATAATATTATTAATTTATCAGCTGTTCAAATTCAATTAATTGAAGATGCTTACTTTTACCAAGTTAACAAAGGTTATATTGAACCAAAATGTTCTAATGATGATACCTCTGCAATTAATGACTATGAGTTTTCTTTAGCTATTTCTAAAATGCTTAAAACCGTTAAAAATATTGATAACATGAATGGTCTTATTCAAAAATGGGTTAGTAATGCCTTTGATTATAAAATTAGAACGCTGGACAAGCCTGAGGAAGGAAACGTATTTGACCAATTTAGAATGATGTTTAGTTAACTTATAAGTCTATTAATTCTACGCGTTCAGTTGGCAAGAGACATTTGTATTAACGTACTTCTATAGGGCTTTTGCCATCTTAATGAATGTATTATAATTTTCTATATATCTTTGAACGCGTAAAATTATTTAGTTAAAAAAAAGAAACGGCTTTGCTGCCATTTCTTCATCGATTCTATTTGAACAACTTACCTAGTAATTTGCTAGTGGCTTTTCCTGTAGTTTTTCTGGCTACACGTTTACCTATTGTGCCTTTTTGGACGGCATTAACATCACGAAGAAGGCTTGCTGCTTTATACAGGAATGAACTTACTTTATTAAGACTCATTTAGAATGGCTCCTATTCATCATCGTCGTCAAATTCAATAAGCTTATTAACTTTTTCTAATTCTGACCAGTCTATGCTTTCTTTATTTGGTTCTGATGGTTCTTTTTCTTTGGTGCTGCCACCATTCATCACAAGGAATAAAGATTTCAAATGGTCCTGAATGATGTTACGCTGTTCTGGTGAAACAGAAAAAGGCAAAGTAAGGGAAATGGTATTCCCCTTATCTGCCATTTCCTCTTGGATCTTTGAAAAAAGTAAATTTGATAAGTATTTGTTTCTGTTTATATTTCTAGGCTGATTAATGAATTCTAGGATTTCTTCTGAAGTATTTACTGGTATTCTTATTGAAACATTAGATCCAGGCTTTAATTCCTTGAGTTCTTTCATTATCATCATCCTATAACTAATAATTGTTCTTCTGTATAACCAGCGTTTTTAGCTTTAAGGAATAGCAGTTTATAATAAGCTTTAGCAATACTCCAAATGCTTTCTTCTGCACTATCTGCGAACTGTATAGGGTAGTTAATGTTGCTATTCAATTCCTCTATAAATTCTTTTAATAAGTATGCTGTTCCACCTACACAAATAATAACGTCCAGATCATTTACTTTGCTCCACATTCTTTTTATTTCAATGAATTGTTCTTGTGCGAATACTTCAAGGATATCATTTACCGTTTTCTTTATGTCTACTTCCTCGACTTGAGGACGAACAATATATGCTTTTTCATCCCTTGTAATGTTATTAATTAGGTCACGTCTAGTTTTAAAACGGTAACGGTGCTCACTGTGTACTTTACGGATAATTTCATCTAAAGTCTCACCGATTCCTAATGGAATACCCTCTGAGTTTTCATTATCGATACTTCCTTTTCTTATGACTGCAAAATCAGTTGTTATTCCTCCCATATCATCAAGGAGCACATTCTTTTGTAAAAGATCTTCATTTCTCGTTTTAAAATCATCGCTTACTGTTAAGTTAACCATTGCTGCATGGCCTTCAGAATTTACATATACATCTTCGAAGGAAATTCTTACTGTTTTACCTTTAAGACCAGGAGTCTCTAAAAATTGGACTTGGTGCATCCCATCTTTTAACTTGCTGGCAAATGCTTTACGAGCTCCTTTTTTCTTACTTTCGTCAATCGGTAAGCCAGTGCTTAATAAGTATTTTGCGTTTATCAAGTCTGATTCTTGATTGAATTGACCGCATGTAGCTGCATCTAAAGCAAGGGCTGTAAGAATTAAAATAATTGTTTGGTCTGAATCCCCTTTTCTATCTGTAGCAGCTCCTTGATCTGCTGTTGAAAAGCGAGAAGCGAAATTCCCCACTGCATAGCTGGTATTGTTCTTTGTAGTAAGAGCATCACTCGTTACCCTAACATGCAATTCATCAATTGCTGCTCCTTCTCCAGATCCTAAAGATTCGTCTCTATTCAGCTCCTTAATTACGTTCGGAATATAAACCTTATTCTCTTCTTTTACTCCGCCGATATAGCCTTTTAATGCATCAAATCCACTATCAATAGCTCCTATTCTAAACATTAAAACCAACTCCATTCTCAATGTGTTTTATTACTTTTGAAGTAATTGTATACTTTTGTATTACATTTTGCAATAGTGTGTATTACAAAAGTATACAAAATTAAAAGACACTTGTTATTAGTGTCTTTTATTACACATACAAGAATGAAATACCTTTATAAATCAAAGAAATCATCCATCTTTTTGTTAGGATCAACTTCATTAATAGCCTTCATTAGTTTCTTAATGGTTGATAAACGAGGTTCATAATCTTTATCACTGGCAATCCTGCTTATTGTATTACGGTTAACCTTTGTTTTTGCTGCTAACCACTCCTGAGTAATTCCGCGTTGATCTAAGAACCTACCAATCTTTGTTCTTGGTTTCCCTTCGAATAATCCAAACATATTTACCGCTCCCTTAATGTATTCATACTTATTGTTTGGACAAGAACAAAGAAATCTATACGTTATAATTTTGAAAATTTTATGTACTAATTAGGAAACTGGTCCAAGTAGTCCGTATATACTTTACCATCAAGCGAAACTATAGTTCCAACCCTAGTTATATCAACAGATAATACTCTAGTTAACCTAACCATAGTTTTATATTGTCCAATCCAATAGAATAAACATTTTTAAAAAGATTAAGAGCGAGAGAAAGGAGCGAATGGGGAAGGGGGAGCGCGAGGGGGAAACCAAAAATTAAAAAGGATGTGCTTCGGATGTTAATACGTATTAACAGTGTAGCAATGTCAGGTGATTACGAAAGAATTCATCAAGCTATAGAGAACGGCATGCAACCTGTACCTACTCATCTTTGGACTCTTACGAAAGATTATTTAATAAGTAGACCAGATACACTCCTTGATAACAGTAAGTTTATTTTAGATAGCTTCGTACAAGAAGGACATAACATCTCGGACACAATAGGTTTCTATAAATCCGAAATAATTCTGCATGCTGTTCAGTTTGTTATGGATTTCATTTGCCTACTTTTTGTTTAGTTAGGATAAGCACGATGAAATAATGAAAAAAGGATGATCACCTATGTTATACATGACGAAAATAAAAAAGGTGTCCTCTATAAAGGAATTTCTAACAGCCGACCAGCCTAAAGAAATTACCAGAGCACACCCTTTACGATTATATGGAATTGCAGGTATAGATATCACTCACTCCGATATATGGGGATCGCCATTTAATGAGCCGTTCTTTGTTGTCTTTGGAGTGTTTGCAGTTGCTATTCTTAGCATTGCAGGAGAATATTTCTTCCGAAGCACAGGCAATGAAATAGTTGCGGATGCTATTGCTATGACCACTAAGCTTCTATTTCCAATGGCCTTTTATCTGTTCCTTTATTTAGGGATAATCCATACATTTTAATTTTGTGAGGTGCAGAAATGAACTACATTCAACAGCAATTGTTTAAAACTAAATACAGATATAAATTAAAACAATTTTTCAGGCGATCGGGTTTGTTTATGACATCTAAACTTGGCGATAAATCAATTTATGCATACCCTCCCATTCATTCTATAAAGCGTAAAGATAAGGAGAATTGCACAGAAATAGTGTTTTCTTTACTGAATGGCTTAGATCCAAAGGAAATGACTATGAAGAAGTACTATGTGTTTGAACAAATATTTGGTAACGCAATTGCTCTGAAAGGTGATACCAAAACATTTACACTTACCATATATGATAATCCTCTAAAATCAAACCTTCTCTATAATTACAAGGAAATAGCCCCCTATTTAGATGAAATGATTATGCCAATTGTTGTTGGTAAGAAAAACAACGGACAGTACATTGTACTAGAGAATTTAGATTTTCCTCATGTCATTATTCAAGGAGCAAGTGGAAGTGGTAAAAGCTCCTCTATTCGTGTCATTCTGTCTACGCTCATCCAATATAAAAAGCCATCTGAACTAGATATCTATTGTATTGATGGAAAAAGGGCTGAGTTCGGTTTGTTCAAAAAGGTAGAGCATGTGCAACAGGTAGTTTATTCGGCCAGAGATGCGCACAAGGTTTTAAATAAAGTGGTTAAAGAGATGTACAGAAGAGAAGAACTTTTGGATCTTTATGAAGTACCGCATGTAACGGATTTACCACCTGAGCATAAGCAGAAAATAATTTTAGTTGCTGTTGATGAGTTTATTGAATACATGGACCATAAAGAAATAATGCAAAACATAATAAAGATAACTAGCAAAGGACGTGCAACAGGTGTACTATTACTTGCTTCTGCACAACGGATGGATGCAGATGTGATGAATACGAAAGCAAGAAGTAATTTTAGTATTCGTATGAGCTTCCGAACAGTAGACAAAACAAATGCCATGTTACTTGGTACAAAAGGAGCCGAAAAGATTAAGCTCGACCAAATGGGACGATTAATTTTAAATGCTGGAGAATTGATGGAGCTTCAAAGTCCTCATTTAACCTTTAAGGAAGCTAAAAAAATATTAAACCCTTACTGTATCATGAAAGGCCCTGCTAAGAATGTAAATGAACCTTTACCAGAATTAAATGAAAACCCTAATGATGATTTATTTGCATAGGAGTGTGTACATCATGAGAAAAAGAGATTTAGAGATACTGAGTACCTTAGAAAAATTTAAAGTAATGGACTCTAAAATGATAGCTGCGCTTCACTTCTCAAGTAATGCAGATCCACTGAAAACAGCAAACCGCGTGTTAAAACGATTACGACAAGATGGCTATATACAAGCAAATACAGACCGACCTTTTCAACATTATTTATACTACCTAAATCCCTCTGCTATTAAAATAAATTCTGCAAAACTTGACCACCATTTGATGATTGGTCAAACATATGTAGATATGTTGAGCTACGATAGGAAAACTTCATTTGAGGTTGAGCGTAAGCTAGAAGGCGCAGATTTCATTTCTGACGGCTTTGCAGATTGGTTAGGAAGGAAATGGTTTATAGAGTGCCAAAACAGCTTATTTAGCACTAAACAACTGTCTGATAAGCTTGATAAATATAAATCTTTTTATGAAAAAGGTTTTATAGAAAAGTTTCCTAATGTATTAATCATCGGAAAACTTAACATGCAGTTTAATCGTGAAGAATATCCGTTTAAGATTAGTCAGGTTAACAGCATCCATGATTTAAAAGGAAACATTGAAAAATACAAACAGAAGAAAACTCCAGTAAATAAAACACCAGGTATTTACTTCAAGATGAAATAGTTAACCCCTTAAGGTGTGCGCATCCTACCTTGTTTAAATTACTCAAAACAAAAACAGAACAAATGTTCCTGTAAAAATCCTTTAAAACGAACGTGAGTCCTGTTATACTGAAATAAATTAGACATTACTTACCTAACTAAAGGAGCGACATCTTTCATGCAGCTTACAGACTATTTAATCCGCTACTGCCTTCTTGCAAACATCAAACCTCCAGTTAATGCAACAAATAGCGTTGAAATCCTTGATATATTCATAGAATCGTATAATAAGGGTTTAATGACTACAGAACAGTTACAACAGTTAAAGGATGCGCACACATGAAAGAAATACTGATTGACTTGGAATATGTAACTTCAAATGAATCGATTGGAAAGAGACGTGCAAGCTTTGAAGTGAATGAGAAGAAGTTTGCTGTTAATCCAAATTTAGAAGCTGTGCGCTTGACTTATCAATGGTTTGACCGTGTGCGCAGGGAGTATCCTTATGATATTGAAGTGAAGAGCGTGAAATACAATACGCGTCATGACATAACCGCTGGCCTGCAGGCTGTCTTGGATAAAGAAAAACGCATAGCTTTCGAGGATTGGAAAGCACCTTGGGAATAAAAGCCCCTCTCGTAACGAGAAGGGCTTTTTCACTTAACTAAAGAATTTACTGAAAGTTGCTGGTCCAGCTTCACCATCTGCCTTTAATCCATTATCTTTCTGAAATTCTTTTACTGCATTTGTGCAACCTTTTCCATATATACCGTCAAATCCATTAGGATTGTAACTGTGAATGTATAACAATCCTTGAACAAGTCGAGTCCATTTGCTCCATGTTGTTCCAGGTTCTACAACTGGGCAAGCTGCTTTTGATTTTGCGCCGAATACTCCATCAATAGTTACTTTTGCAAAATATTGATAAACTCGAATTGCTGCAACCAATGTTTTGGGACCATCGTATCCATCTACAACCAACTCTTTAAAATTAGCTTTCTTCGTGTAGTTATTAAGAAATGATTGGAATTCCTTTATATTCGGGTTCCCATTAGTATCTGCAATTGTTTCCTTTGTATCTTTTACAACTGCTGCAACGTCCTCTTTTGGTGTTTCGTTGACACCTAGGGAAATCGTAATCGTGTTGCCTTTAGTCTTAAATGTGTCTGTGTCGTATCCTTTGAAGTTAAACTGCAAATGTGGTTGGTCTATGAATCCTTTCCAATCCCCACCCCATTCAAATCCAAGTTCTTTAGCCTTAGCAATAGCCTTTTTAATTGTTGCCTTACCATATCCACTCCACAAAGTTGTTTTTCCGTCTACAGGAACAAAATCCAATGCTTGCCCAACTATATGATAGGATTTAAGTGTTTGAGATTTCCCGCTTGCTAAGTATCCTCTTTGTGTTTCCAGTGTACGAATTGTTTCATAAATAAGTACATCAATTTCATTCGCTATTAGCCATGTGTACCAAGTGATAGCAGCCTTTTTTGTATTGTCTCCAAGATTAGCGATATTTTTTAAGTTTCTTTCATGATATGTTGGTGTGAAACCCATTTAAATCATCCCCTTAATATTTTTCATTTAATAAAATGTTTTGTTCTGTAGGATCTACCTTGCTGAAGAACCATTTGATTTTCCTTAACACTGCAGCCACCTCCAAATAAAAAAGCCCCCTTTATAGGAGACTTACTTTTCCTTAGCTAAATTGTGTGCAACCAATAAATCTTTTTGTTTCTTACCTTTAGCTGTGATGTAGTTGTTTTTAAACCAAGCAATAGCTGCCGTAACAAAGGTAAATACTGCTGATAATAGTGCTGTTTGTTCTTCAGCTGTGCCTGGTATTTCATACAAGCCGAAACTCACTAAGAATTGATTTAACAAAGCAATAAACAATACAATGGTTCTAATCAATGTTCCTTTATCCATTTGAATCACTCCTATTTCTGTAAAAGATTATAAAAAATAGCGATTGCTCCGCCAATTACTCCAGTGCAAACCGCTGTTATCAATGCTGCTGTTATTGTTCTTTTTAACCATTTTGTATCGTCTTTTATATCCGTCAACGTTGATTGTAATGTTGATATTGACTGATCTTGAAGTAGTGTTTTATCTTGCAACTTACGTATATCCTCTTTCATTTCAATTATGTCCTTCTGTACGCTTTGCTGCCAAATATCCACAACTGGTTCCACCCCCTGAGTCTGCATCCTCATCTCCCCCTTTTTTCTCTATATACAAACGATTCACCTCCTTAAAAGGCAATAAAAAAGAGCCTATAAAAAGGCCCTTTTACTTTAACAAGTCGTATGTTTTACCATAAATTTTATTAGCAATTAATTCATGTCCTAATACATTAGGATGCCAACCATCACTTTTAATTCCATCGCTGACTTCTTTAAATTTCTCTGTGACAGTATCCGAACGGCCTTTCCATGTAGGTTGAATATTTGCTACAGGTACTTTTTTATCTTCTCCGACTTTCTCGATAATCTTATCGTATTGCAAAGATTCATTACCGCTTTTCCATGTAGTGACCAACAATATTTTCATTTCCTTGTTGGAATCCTGAAGCTTACCAATTAATTTAGATAAATTGTCTTCAAACTCATCTGGTTCAGAATAAGCATCCAGCGTTTCATTCATATCATTTGTACCAAACTCAATAGTAACGAAATCGGGACTTTCCTCAATAACCTTATCTACATTAGGTAGCCCATTATCTTTTATTCCAGTACCACTTTTTACTGCAATAGGTTCTAGTTTTACATCATATCCTAAGTTTTTTTCAATGAGATCAGTAAGTAAGGATACATATTTTTCTTTATCTCCAACTAGATACCCTTCAGCGATACTGTCACCCATTGGAGAGTAAACTAATTGTTGTCCTTTGTGACTATCGATAATTCTTTTTGCTTCTGCTTTTGCTTCTGCTTCTTCTTTTTCTTTTTGTGCAGATAGCTCTTCTATGTATTTTGTCTGTGCTGCAGAAGCTTTTTGACCATTTGCTTTCGCATCTTTATTAAACTGAATTGCTCCAAAGATAACAAAACAAATACCAACTATTAAACTAATTGATATGACTAGCTTAATTCCTTGTGCCTTTTTCAAATGCTACACCCCAATTAAAATATAGTATCTTTATTATACTATTTCTGTTCTCAATTGAGGTGTTAATTGTAAGAAATAAAAGATTTTATACTAAAGTTGACTTAATCCATGCATATAATTGATGACCCCAAGCAGTATGAGCATATCCATTTGAATGATAATCATTGCTTGCAGGTCCGAAAGGTACTTTAACTAACCTTCCTTCGTCATTTCTTACCCATCTATAACTTAAGCTTACAGCTGGTGGCATAACAAAGTAGAAAGGTAGCAACTCCACATCCGTTGAATTAGCAAAGTGTTCAAACAAAGCAGTGATATATGGCCTTGTTCTATCATGCAGATACCTCATATCGCTGTCTGAGATATCAGGGTAAAGTTCTTTAAAATAAGTCCCTGGATCGTCAGCAAATAAAGTGATAGCTATTTTTGCATTTGGCAATTGAGCTTTTATTTCGCTAACCGTTATATCCATATCTGCTATATACTGAGCTACACTTACTTGAGACCAATCATTTAACCCTGTTTGCAGTAGAAAGTGGGTAGGAGTACAAACATTAAGAATGTTTATATTACTGCTTGTAACTTTTGTACCTGTCCCACTCCCTAATGCTAGGCGATTACCGTTATCATCAAGTGTTCTGTATCGTTCTAACCATTTAGCAATAGAAAAACGGTTATTTCCTGTCTTATTTTGGTCAAAGAAAGGATTATTTCCTCTATAATCAGCTTCAGTTCCTGTATAAACTTCGGCAGTTTGTGCAATTAAATCCTTTTGTGCAGCTGTGCCAGTATAGTCAGTGCCTGTTCCGTTTCCTAAACCCAAAAGATCCCAAGTAGCTTGGGAAGGTCTTTTCTGCGAAACATAACGCAAATGGTCTGCTAATTTGGAACCTGATTCCCCGCCTGTGGCCGTAATAATATTTCTTGTTTTTCCTAGGTGATTTACGGTTGCTGGTCCTCCTTTTCCAGCTCTTGTACCCAAAGCAACAAAACGATATTTATTAGCATCGTTAGCTTCGATAGAGTCCATGGCAAATTGTTGTGCTACAACATGCCAAAAAGGAGCCCATACCTGCGTGCCATCTGGCAAAGTAATAAACGCATTGGCTCCTTCAACAGTACTATCCCCAATAGTAAACAAGGCCACAACTTTATCAGCTCCAACATCGTTACGAACACTGACTTGAGTAATGCTTGCTGTTATGTCTTGAATCTTATCTCCAACAACAGTAAAAGCTTTTGATATCTCCTGTTTTGCCTTTCCATCATTTATGGTTGTAAGAGTCCAATCTAAAGGATATGGAGTATAAAAGTCTAATCTGTTCTTTTGTGAAGTATTTAAAAATCTCATACCACTAACATCTGTTCCCCAAGGAATAGCGTGATCTAAATACAAACTTACTCTTGGAACTCTAGCCCCCACATAATCTCCATTTATCGCGTTCCCCCAAGTGAAAATTTTCTTAGGAAGAAATAAAGATAAAGGGTTTTTAATAACAGACAATTGCGCTTGAATATCCTCAGTAAGCTTTTCTATTCCAATACTTTTATCTAGTGGTAAAATATTGTTTTCCCTTGAATAGAACTCCAATTGCATATAGTAAGAATTTACTGGACTAACCGACCATCCTCCGCTTCCACTGTTGGTAGGGTTAGGGAAATACAAATTACCCTTTGAAGAATCTGCCGTACATATAGCTGTTCTTAGCGTAGTATCCTTTGAAGAAGAAACAAAAGCACCAGTAGTTGAACTATATACAACAACATAAAAGTTTGCTTCTGATATATCAATTGGTGTATCAAACACAAATTCAATTAAACCGATTGAACCATCGGCTAAAGGTGTTGTTGCAGATGCAGTTCCATAAAGAGTGGTTCTGTCATCACTCCTTAATTCACATTTGTACATAGCTCCAGCTACAACAAATTTTTGATGCATTTTTATTTTTTTAATTGGTGCTCCTAACTTAGCTATCCTGTTTGAAAAGCCATAATATTGTGCAGCTATATCACTGGGAGCGCCCACTCTATTTATTGTTTTTCCTTGTAGAATATCTTCAATGACAAGGTTGTTTTCCAATGCATTGTTTACATTTGAAATATTTTCAGTTAACTCTTTTGCCTTTGAATCCAGTGATTTATTTGTATTATTTATTTCGGCATATACTTCATCTAAATCAATCCAGTTAACCTTTGCTTTTTGATAAGGATAATAAACTGTTGGATAAGTAGATCCAACAGCTATCATGGCTGTATCAATGCCTTTATCAATAATGACATTAGTACGCTTAAAGTAAGCATTAGTTGGAACTGTGTACGTTGTTTTAGCAAAGCTTGTAGGACTTTTAAAGTCTGATATTGGTTTCTTATTGCTGTCAAAGTAAACAACTAATGTAGTACCAGCAACAGTCGCTTTTTCAATAGTAAATGTTTCTCCTGCAGTAACAGCTTCGTAATCAGACACAGCCCAATTATTATCGTTTGTAATGGATGCTACACCATTTGTATATACAATTCTTTGATTAATTAAAGCTGTATCTTTATTAAAAACGTTATATACTTGTGTACCAAACAATTTTCTTGGCTTAATTGCATTCTTATTAAGTTCGTCTCCACTTAGTGATGCTGCGGCTACTTTTGAACCTTGATATAAACCTAAGTCTTCCCAAGTTGTACCATTCCAAAAATAGGAGTGTGCGCCATCTACATGTGTTGCATCATACACTAACATTGTTCCAATGGAACCACTAGGGTATTTAGATTTTAACGCATTAACTGAGTAGAATAATTCCTTTGGTGAACCATCCGTTATATTTGCCAAGGCATTGTCTACATAGGTTTGTTCTGCTTTTTGCGAAAGACGTTGTGTTACTTCTGTTTTGTTTGCTTCATAGTCAATGCTTTTTACTACTTTATTATTTGTAACTAGATCCTCAATGCTTTTAATTTCAACTTGTGTATCTGTTAAACGATTAACAATATTTCCTTGAGCATCTAATATATCTTGAATGGTAATGATTTCACCATTTGTATTGCTATCATCTACACTTACGCGACTAGCTGGAATGTTTAAATACCCTGTTCCTAAATAACTGAAGTTAAACTTTTTTCCTTCTTGAGAAATATGGAAAAATACTGCTCCTGTTGTGTAGTCTACTCGGTATTCTTGTTCTCCTAATTCTGCAGTAGTTACTTCTTCAAATGTTAATCCGCCATCATTAACAACAGTAACTTTTTCTGTGAAATCAGGGAATTCCTTTAAGATTACTCGTCCATATTTAACAGTTAAAGGTTGATTAATTGGGATAAAAGGGCTCTCATCTGTGCCGAGTCGTTTTATTAAATATACAGGATCAATATTTGCATGGAACAATGCCATAATATATAACCCCCTTTCTTATGAAATCAGAACATTTTGAAAGGAAACAGTCCCCCATTTTCTTCCGAAATGCAAAAATCCATTACGGAATTGAGAATCATTAATCGTAATGGATGCATCGTTTGTACTAAATGTTATGGATGTAGCATTCACAGTTACAGTGAAGTATTTAATTGTTCCATCTGTAAGATTGTTAATTTCATTTGAACTAGCCATCAAAGTACTTACTCCATTAATTACTTTGTAAATGGATATTCCAGCAGGGCTAAATAATAAATGATAACCACCTGATAAATTTGTTTTGTTATCGTCAAAATAATCAATTGGTGTACATAAAGCAATACTTCCCCATCCATTATTACGCTCCATGAATTTTACATTGAGTGTCATTGTGAATTCGTTCGGTAATTCACCAGCCCATCCTTGCAACACAAAATCTCTATCTTCACTTTGTTCAAGAAATCCCCATCTGTAATCATCCGTGAATCCTCCACGATAAGAAGCATAATGAGGGATAAAACCGCTGCTGAATACTATTTCTGAAAACGGAGAATCTTCTCTTGTAGGATAGGTTTTTGATATATAGAATGGATCATCACTAAATAATCCGAATGCCCCTAATCCTAAATACTTATCTGCTAAATATTGATGATTTACGGAATAAACAATGACCTTTATCCCTGCTTCTGTCAACATGCTTACATACAAATCAGATACATTGGTGCTACAACCAACATATCGAATATTATTATTTAATAACCAAGAAGGATCTGTTGCAGTATCGCTGAGTAGTAATAACTCAAATTCTCTTTCATTTATTGTGAGCAATTCATCTTGGTTAAAGGATTGAATTAAAACGTGTTCTTTTAACTTATATTTTTCAGCTAAATCAGCAATCAAAGCAGCACTTCTTCTGTCTTTCGACTCAATGGCATAATTCACTTTGTTTCCGAATGTCTGAAATACCTCTTCCAGATAAGGAATAGGCTGTTCTGGATAGTTAGGTAGTAATCCTGCCACTTTCATTGACCGAATATAAGGAGTATTTAAGTACTGAACTCTATCTGAACCTCTGTGGTCAATTCCTGTTACTCGTATAACTTCTTCATCATGAATAACACAAAGGGAGCCAGATCTATCTTGTCTAACATCTAATTCAATGAACAAAGAACCATTCATTTTGCTCATTTTAAAGGCTTCTAGGGTATTTTCAGGATATAAAAAAGAACTTCCCCTGTGCGCTAGATATTGAGGGGAAGTTAGTTCATTTATTTTTGTAGTTCCTTCAATTTGATCCAAAATATCTACCACCTTAAGTTGTTCTGCAATTAATAATTTTCGAAGTGTATCAAAGGGGAAACCTTTGTAATTTATTCGTGCATCCACTATTTCTGAAGGTTGTGGATTTTTAAGTATTTGTTCATCCAATCTTTTGTAAATTTCGTTAATATCGGAATAAATATCTTCGAAGTTTTTATTTAAGTCATTTCTGAATACAGAATTAAAAAGTACTTTTAATATTCGATATGGACCACGCATTAAGTAGTTCCACCTCCATCTATTGCTTCAAGTTTTTCTTCAATAATTTGTAATCTTTCTATAAAAGAAGACAAGTCATAAACTTGTCCTGTTACGGTTGTTATTTGGTCCAACTTAGTTTTATCTGTTGAACTCATTAATCCATTTTCTGTATGACTTGCTATAGAAGTACTTGCTTTTGTTAGCAATTCTTCTTCTAAGTCATTTAATGCTTTTTGTATTTCCGTAAAGTCTACAGTAACATTTCCATATTCATCGACATTTATTGAAGATAACTTTTTAAATAAAGCAGCACTCAGCAATCCGCTTCTAACTTCTGAAGCTAATTCATTATCAGCTTTACCACTTATAGCTTCATTCATTTCGGCTAATGATTCTGTTATTTGTTCGATGTCTGCCACATCCACCTTGGTTGAGGGATTATAACCAGCTCCAAAAGTTGTTTGTGAATCAATAGTGATTGCGTTGCTTTTCACTTTATTATTGGATGTAGTGATTTTTTGAACGGTTTTTGATGTTTTTTTATATTGTGCTAAAATCTTATTTGCGTTTTGCTTTAAAGTGCCTAATGTATAAACTGCATCTTTAGTTTCATCGGAGTAATCCTCCACCTCAACTACTCGGATATAAGTAGAAATATCAAAAGGATCAATGATACACCAAACATAATCACCGCGTTTTATTTCATTCCAACCTAAATCTTTTATTTTAGTGGAAGTTAATTTTATAGACATAGTAATGCTGTCTGTTAAAGTCTTAATACATTCATTTGTTAAATCAGTTTTATTTGTAATGGAATCACTTTTTACTGGATCAGCATGGCGTAAACCATATGCTGTGGCAAGTGGGCTAGTGTATTCAGTAACTGCAGTATAGACCTCATCACCAACTAACAGCTTGTATGTGGTAATAATATTACCATCTAATAAATAATTTAATGGAGTAGCATTTGTACCCTTTGTATATGGATTATTTGAATCTTTCCCTTTGAAAGTGGCCACTACAGAATGTGTTTTATTCTCAAGGCCTCTAATAACGTCCAAAGTTTGAACTTCGGCCACAACGTCTTTATATGTGGAAATCGTTTTAGAATTGCTGCCATCTACAACAAATTCCCATTTACCACCTAGGAAATGAACTAGGGTACGAAATTTAAACCCTGTACCAGAAAAGGAAAATTTAAAGGTTGCTCCGACTTCACTTGTGGCTAATTTATTCTGTCCAGTTTCAATTTCATATTTACCAGAACGCGAATCATATGAAAGTGAATTGTCTGTAATAATGTCCTTTTCATCCTTTGTTTTCCCATATCCGCGAATATAGGTTTTTAAGGTAGTTGTATCAATTTCTTTTTGTGGTTGATCTATGTTAAACAGATAATGAAATTGGTTTTCTGTTTTATATCCTATTTCCTTTTGTATAATTATTATCGTGCCAATTATTTTAAATTCAGCACCAAATTTCTCTAAAATGGACTTAAATAGATTCCATGTATAGTCATCACCGAAATTTTCTAATGCAACAGTATTTGGTAGACCTGAAGTGTCAATTTGGAATGTATATCCTAGACCGTTAGCAATAAATTTTAAGGAATCAGCCAAACTCATATTGCCATTTTTAATATCATAAATTCGATGATTGTTGAAATCCTCAATCATCTTATGAATGGCTGTGCAACTTAAGGTTGATGATTTTCCTAATGTTTTTTCAGCAAGTTGCTTAATAACATATTCCTCATCATCATAGATAAAAATATTTTCATTTAGCACTAAAGGATAAGAGTGTAAATTACTTTCTGTTTTAGTAATGTTTACGGTTATTTTTTTTTGTCCGTCCGATGGATCAGAACGAGTGACAGAAAAATCCGTTAATTTTTCAATTGTTCCTTGTAAGCTCTTAATATCTAAATCCATAACATCACCTACAAATAATAAAACCTAAATATAAATTTAATTAAAAAGTCCGAAGTAGTACCAGAAATAACAAAATCATTCCATCCTTTAGCTAACTTTATTACTTTTCTATTAGTATTTGCCATTATACTTGTGTTGTTCTTTTCTGCTTTTACCCTGTTTAAGATGATACGATCTGTTGCTTGTGTTGTTCCTGTGTAAGACCAAATATCGCCTGTAGTCTTATTAGAAATTTTGAGATTATTAGAAGCTCCCTCAAACACAATTTGCATAGGTAATTTTCTCGGATCTATTTCAATAGCTCCTGCGTTAAATATACGGAAAGTATTTGTGTTGTGATTATACTTCAAGTCATCTCCAACTAACCCTTGACCAATTTGGAATAGAGCATTTTCAAAGCTAAATATGTCTTCAGTAGTCCCTACAGACTCCAAGAAAACGGAATGAATTACAAATTCAATAGTAAACTCCCCATCTTCTAAGGTTGTATAATCAATTTCATAACTGTTGTTTACGGATACTTCCATTCGCTTACCTTTTTGTAAATCTCGGATAATATGAAACTTCTCCAATGGGTTAAAAATCAAAAATATTTCATCCCTTAAAAGGTCAAAGTCTAAATCATCCCAACCCTCCACTGATATAACAGAAGTTATTTTTCTTTCTTTCAAGATTGTCCCTTGGTGAATAGATCCATGTACTCCTTCAACAGTGCTGGTTATATGTTCTGGTTCAGGGGAGCTGATACGAAAAGAGCTTACCCATAGATTCTTGTCCTCGTGTAAATCTAAGACTGAACCATCTTTGTATAAAATTTTAAAGTTGAATATGCTCTTTTCCATATCACTTTTCCTCCAAACATTATCCGTAAGTTGAATCTAAATCTATGTCGTTACCCAAATACTTATTGATAAATGGATATTGATTCTTAGCGATTATTTCACCATCTAACACGCTATACACAACCACTTCATTAGGCATATTTAGGTTAGGAATGGACATTTTTAAAGATTGTGCTGTTTTATCTAGGTTTGCTTGCTGTGCCTTTGCAATGATATTTGGCTGGTTTAATCCATCTTGTACAGTTGAATTCACTGTTCTAGCAAGACCAGCAGCAGCCTTACTGACCACTTTCACAGCACCAGAAATACCTTCTGCAAATCCATCACCTACAAATTCACCAATTGCTTTCATTACTCTTGACGGTGAATGTATATCTAGAATGGCTTTAATCTTGTCTGTTACGCTATTTCCTAATTCGGCAACTTTATCTTTTACGGCTCCAATTTTATTGGATATCCCATTAATAAACCCTTGTACAATATCACTACCTATCGTAGCTAAATTAATTCCTTTCAAGGTATTAATGATATTGTTTTTCACTTCTACAAACTTATCTTTAATGGTTCCGATTATGTTACTAACACTGTTCTTCATACCAGTGACAGCAGACACAACAAGACTTTTTGCTGTATCAAAAGCATTTACTGCTGTAGTTTTTATAGCGTTTACTAAATTAGTAACAGTTGTTTTCAATGTATTCCAAACGGAAACAACACCATTTTTCAATGCGTTTGCAGAATTAACGATACCTGTTTTTATAGAATTCCATATATTTAAAAGGGTTGTTCTTATCGCTGTGATAATGTTAACTACCGATGTTTTCAGGGCATTAAATGTGTTAACAAGACCAGTTTTCAAATTATTTATTGTAGTTTTCACTTGTGCTACAAATGATAAGAACTTACTGACTGCAGAAGTTATTAGCGATGTTACATAATTAATTACAGCTGTTTTTATTGCAGTCCATAATATTTGTGCAGTAGTTTTTATCTCGTTCCATTTATTCGCTATTGCCGTTCCTAAAGCAGTAAAGAAAGTAATAACATTATTAATCCAAATAGGAACGTTAACCACAAGCCAAGTGAACGCCGCAATTGCTCCTTCTTTAATGGAATTCCAAGTATTCGTTAACCATGTACCGATTGCTTGGCATGCTGAGATTATCCAGTTTTTAATGCTATCCCAATTCTTATAAATGACTATTGCCAATGTAGTAACGATTGCGATAATCAAACCGATCGGACCTGTTAAGGCAGCAAGAACAACTCTAAGAACCTGTATAATAGGACCTATTCTACCTAGCCATTTCACCACATTAATTATAGGAACAATGAAATTACTTATTCCTTGTATCATAAATCCAATTACGGCTAAAAAGGGCCCTATCGCTGCTACGATGGCCCCTATAATAACTATTAACTTTTGGAAATATGGAGATAAGTTACTGAACCATCCTGACAACTTAGAAACAGCATCTGAGACAGCTGGAAGGTAATCTTCAGCTAATTGTAGTAAAACTTCTCCCAATGGCAAGAAAGCTGTTTTAAGTTCGCGTAGCATCGCTTGAAATCTCTGGCCGAATGTATCTTCTTGTGTTTGAACCATTTCTTGCATGGTTCCATCCAAACCTTTAATGTCACCATCGACATTAGCTAGGGAATACATAGCATCTGCTTCGAGGTCTTCCCACTTGGTCCCATAGAGACCAACTCCAATACCATTAGCTGCTACTTGGTCATCCATGCCTTGTAACTCAGTTAAAACAGCATCCGAAACTTCTTTGACAGTTCCGTTTCCATTCAGGAAATCTTGCCATACTTGATTGGTACTGTCAGATAACTGACTCATGGCAGCATCAGTTGATTTGGAACCATCTTTAATTTTAATTTGAAATTCCTTCATTACATCGTTAATGTAATCGAGATTATATACACCAGCTTGGCTGCCATTAATGAGCGTTTGGAAATATTCGTCACTGGAATAGCCCATTTGTGACCATAACGGCGCGTATTCGGAAAGGTTATCAAACATTTCATTGGAAAAATTCAAGCCATTTTGAGCACCATATGCCATTAAATCAAAAGCTTTATCCGCTGAGTCACCGAAGCCTTTCATAATATTACTACCAGCTCTTGTAACTTCGTTTACCTCTGAATCGAATGTATCACCTAATAGCTTGGCTTGAACTACTTTTTCAGATAAATCTTCATCTTTTAAGCCTTTTAGGTTTTGTTTAGTTTGAATAAGAGCGTCTTCTACATCTTCCAAACTTTCACCAAAACCGCGGTTATAGATATCTCTTGCTACTTCTGTAAGCTTATCTGCTTCTTCAGCTGTTACTCCTAATGAGTTTTTTATATTTGCCGTTGCTCCATCTACTTCGACAGCAACTAATCCTGCTGCTACTCCTATACCTGCTATTGCTGGTGTAACAGTGGAAGTCATGCCAGCTCCAGCTTCTGATATTTTTTTACCAGCTTCTGATACTGCATCTCCAGCTCTTCTCGCAACGTCTATTTGCTCATTTAACTGTTGATTGGCTTCCCTTAAATCATTAGAAAACCTTTGTTCAGCAGTTCTTGCTTCTAATAATTGTCTTTCTAAAGTTCTTACTTCGTTTGAGTTTTGTCCGTATATGGTTCTGGCTCTTTCTAAGGCCGAACTGGTTTCAGTAACTTTTCTCGTAGCGTTTTGATGAGCTTGTTCTAAATAACTTACCTTAGCTCTTAATTGATCTGCTTCTGTACCATTTGACCTTAGTTGTTGCTCTTGAAGTTGTAACTCTGCTCTAAACCTGGCGCTTTCACGATCTATTTCACTAATGGCCTGACTAAAATCACTTTGTAAGGCATCAGCTGCTTTCTTTGTTTCATCTGTAGCTTCGGACAATTGGTTATTGGTAGTTCTTAAATCATTGGCAAATCGTTGTTCTTCTGTTCTGGCATTTAATAATTGATTCTCAAGCCTACGAACTTCATTCGAGTTTTCTCCAAAAATAGCTTTAGCACGTTCTACCTGTGCAGATGTTTCAGCTACTTTTCTTGCAGCAAGTTGATGAGCTTGTTCTAAGTATTTCATTCTGGCTTGAAGCTTTTCAGCTTCAGTTCCATTAGCTTTCAACTGCTCTTGTTCTAACTTCATTTCAGCCTTTAATTTGGCTGATTCTTGCCGCATTTCGCCTAAAGCCTTATTAAAGTCCTTATTAAAGGCTTTAAACGTTACATTGGCTTGTTGGTTGTTGCCAGCCATTACATATCCTCACCTACCTCTCCTGAGGATTGTTTTTCCATGCATCTAAAGCCAGTTGTCCTTCGTATATCCGTTCTACGGAAGAATAAGGACTATACCAGAAAGTATCTGGATCAATACCAGCAGATAGCACGTATAAAACATACTTATCTTCTACGCATTCGATATTGATTTGTGGTGATGCGATTTTTTTTTAAACTTATCTTGTTTTTTACTTGTGCTTTTTTGTAAGCCTTCAGCAAATTGGTTTTTAGAATTGTTGCTCATATGTCCCATTGAATCTTGCAATAATTGAACATAAAGCATAAGCGTTTCTGAAAAGTCTCCTTGATAAAGTTGTGTAAATTCATCGAAGTCCATTTCAATCTTCTTATTAGCTCCTATGCAGCCCAAAAAAATAAGCTTCATCATATCAACTTCGTCAATACCTCTGAAAGCTTCTGCATTTAGATTATTAAGTTCCTTCGCGTTTAAATTTGCTAATGGCATTAGACTTAACATATCGCTCAATAGAGAACCTTCTGTAAGTCCTAATTCCTTACCAACTTTTAAAGAGTAATTGGATATGAAACAAGGAACCTTTCTAATTCCTTTTGTAATTTCTTTAAATCCACCTTGTCCATCGTCAACAATTTCTGTTTCTTTTAGAATTACTACATGTATTTTTTTAGTCACAATATCATCCCCCTATTAAGGTGCTGGTGTACCTTTTGCTAATTCTGTAGAAAATTCTTTCAGCCATTTAGCAGCAATTGTTTCATCATCTAATTCATCAACAAATGCTTCATAGTAAATATTCTTTTCTTCGTCTGGTAAAGCTGTAAATTCAAGTTCCAATAGAGCTACTTCATCAGCTCCGTTTTCCATGGAAATTTTGAAACCAGTATTATCCGTACAATTTGAAAAAGCGATTTTCTTAACAACATCCTCAAAATCGTCAATAACATCTGCAGCAAAGATAAAGCTATCACCGATTGAATCTGTCCCATAGGTATAAATGCCATTATTGTATTTTTCTTTCAAACCAAAATAACTTCTAGCCACTGCTACTGGAATATGAGCTTCAACAGTCATTGTCATTTTTGTTGGCTTCGTTTTTCGTTTAGCTTCAACTCCTTCACAAAGTTTTACCACTGTAATCATTTCTGTTTCGCCTTCGATCGTACCCACGCAGCCGAAAGAAATGCCTGGTTGTTTTTCCTTATTTTTAATAAATTGAACCGTAGCATTTGTAATTCTTACCGCATCAAATTCTTGAATTGTTGTTGGCACTATAATTCCTCCCTTATAGCTTCAATTAATTTTAAATTCAGTTTTTCTACAATGTTATTGATGGAATTATTAAGGCCATCTAACATAAAGCTTTGTTTAACTGGATTGTGAGAACCTCGTCCTTGGTCTGGAAAAACTAAATATCCAAATGAACCCTTTTTATTAGCTGCTCCACCCTTAGATTTAATTACAAATCCAAGATTTAATTTTTGATTGGTTGACCAATCACTGTTCTTAGCGTGTTTCTTATTCCTTTGAGACTTCTTTCCCTTTGAAACAGGAAGAAGTTTTGTTATTTCTACAGTAGCCATATCAATAGCTTCATTATGAAAAAAGTCATTCATTATTTGCTCTGATTTACTAGGTATTTGAGCTAAATTACTTTCAAGCTCTTCAAAATCTCCATAATCAATACTAAACCGTACAGATGCCAAGGTTTATCATCCTCCTAAAAGAGAAACTGACACGATCTACATAAGCATCGGTATTCCCTTTTTGATGTCTCCCTTTAGCTGTTTTTACAAATGTAAGTTTTTCTTTACTTAGTGATGTAATAACATCTAATGTGATATCATCAAGGTCATTTCGATTTTCTGAAATGTAGTGAACGAATACATCCTGACTTAAGGTTAATCCTTTGTTTGCTGTAGAAGCTTGTATATCCCCTAACTCATATATGAAGAAATGATAAATTGCTGGTTCCTCATCCTCGGCCATTTCATCTTGATAAACCTCAACAGAGAAATTATTTGTTAGTGCATCAACTAGATTTTTATTTTGTTTTTGGAGATATGCTTTTGCTTTTTCATTCACCGCTAACACCTACTTCCTGTAAATAAAAAAACAGATAGCTTTTGGTGCTGTCTGAATCTACATTAATTACGTCATATTCTGTGTTTTCAATCATAATCTTTAATTTGCTTTTGTTGATTTTACGAAAACTAGGAGGATATAGAGTTTTTACCTTTTTATCTAACTTGGCACTTTGTACATCTGCTAAAGAGTAATCACTTTCCCTTGCAGACATTTCTTTAAATGCCAACTTTCCTTCTGGAAAAAACTCTGTTCCAATTACCTTTTTTGTATCTGATCTTATTGTTTTTTTATGACCGAAGGTTAAAAATCCATCCGTAAATTTTTCTCTATATCTGTCCATCGGTTTTTACCTCTGTCTTTCGTATATCCAAAGCAACTCTTAGGATTAATCGATTTAGTTCAGATTGATAATTAGTTTCAAATTCATCAGCTGAATTGTTATACACATACCTGCAACGCTCTAACAATAAGGATTTAGGATCATCATCTTTAGAAAAATCAAAAGAAGGCGCACTCGTTAAATTCAACAAGTACGCCTCTGCTCTTTTTATAATACCTTGCAGGCTTTTGTTCGTCTCTTCATCATCCCAAGTAATCTGCAAATTACTTTTCACTTCTTCCAACAAAGAAGCTAAAATTTGCTCAGTCATTTAACCACCCTCTTATTCAGTGGCTTTAGGTTTTGTTTTTGTTTTAGATTTAGGCTTCGTTTCTTCTTCTGCAGCTGCTGCTTCTTGTTTGCTGTCTACTTCATCATCATTAGCAAGTTTTTCTGGTTCCTGCTCTATCTCACTTTCTTCTGTTTCAATTACAAGTCCTAAAAACCGCTTTTTGTACTTCTCATGATCTTCTTGTAAAAATGCGACTCTTTCGGGATCTGCTTCAAATCCTGTCTTTGGATACAGTTCCCCTTTTTGATACTTTAATCCTTTGTGTTCATTTTCTATAAAATCATTTAATACTTTGTAGGGCATGTATGTGTTCCTCCTTTATTTTAAGGTGTTGGTGTAGTGTCACCTAGATTTGTAATATCAAATACTGTAAATGAATCAGCATCAAGTGGACGACCGTTTGCAAGTTGGCGCACAAGGTATAAGCGTTGGTCTTCAATCATACGCAATACATCTGTTGTTTCGATTTTTTGTTCACTTGCTACACCCATAAAGTAATCTTTTGGTTTCCCAGTGATCATTGTATTTAAAGGAACAGAAGGTGATTGAATAATTTCTAAGCCCGGTACAGAGAAATTATCATAAGTCCAAGTTCCATCATCTTTCCGCTTCGTTCCTAATGGGAAGAGCTTAGTTGCATAATCAAGTGGGTTGATAATAATCGTTACACCTGTATAACGGCGAGTACCGTTTTTAGTAGTTGGAGCAAGAATCTTTTCTCCAATTTCTTTTGGTGTGAAGTCTGTCATTTCAATTTTTGTTTTCTCAGGATAAACACCACCTACAACAGCACCTTCAAGGTCGCGAATCATTCCGATTGGTTGTTTATTACCTGTACCTACAACAATAACCTCTTCTAGCTCTGCCGAAATAACCTCTTGCAAGAATGTGCGGACATAACGGTCTAACCATTCAGGTCCAAGTTCAAACATAGCTTTAGATACAACTAAGAATCCGCTAAGTTTGAACATACCTTGCTCAACAGTATAGAATCCTTCGTCCACCATTTGTTGAATGGCAGATGTTACATCTCCCCAAAACGCTGTAGTTGCCCCTGGCTTACGAAGTACCCAAGCTGTAGTTGCTCCTGTTGTTTGGAAATTAACTTTAGACAACAAAGGATGTTCAATAGTAAGGTCTTCGAATACTCTTTCGAACACAGTTGGCGGCATCAGTTTTTGCACTTCGCTGAATGACTGCACTTCAATTACTTGGTTGTAGAATTTCTTTTCTTCACTAGTTAAAACTCGTACACCGCGAGTTGCTAGTACACTTGCATCCCAATTTTCTTCTTTTGCTCTTTTCGCATCTTTTACTACATCTTCAACCATCCCTTGGAAGTGAACAAAATTGGTTTCAAAGTTTTCCAGCAGCTTTTCAGCAACAATTTTCGCATCGCCTTCTTCAAAGGCAGCTTGCATAGCAGCTATCTGTGCATCCTTATTTTGGATAACAGGTTTATTGTTATCTAAATTCTTAATACCGCCAAAAAGTTGTAAATTAAGTTTTAGAAAAGAGTTTGTATGATTTTTATAAGTTTGTTTCATTAGAATCCTCCTATTTTTGAGCATAGAAAAAACGCCTATTCACCTGATACGCGTTTGAATTTATTTAATATGCCATTGTTTGGTTTAGGTAATTGAGTATTGTTATTGTCACTGTTTCTGTTTCGGATTTTTTCAAGTACGCTATTTTTAAAATCCTCTGGATCTTCTTCGGTTGTAGTTACTTGAGTCTCATCGACTTGGTCAGCTAAACCGAAATCAACTGCTTCACCTGCTGTAAACCAAGTTTCATTTTCAATCATTTTTACAACATCGTCACGTTCTCCTTGGAACTTAGTCATATAGATATCAGCGATGGATTTATCTATACCTTCCAATGCATTTAATGTTTTCTTGATATCGGCCTTTGTTCCCCATACTCCAGTAGAAGCTTCATGAATCATAACCATTGCCCCTGTATAAACGATAGCTTCATCAGCAGCACATAATATTAAAGATGCTGCACTGGCAGCCAACCCTTCAACGTGAATTACAATTTTAGCACTGTGATTTTTCAATTGGTTATAGATAGCTATACCATCGAATACATCACCACCACCACTGTTTAAATGAACATGAATGGTATCGGAACTAATGTCCTTTAATGCGCGCTCAATCTGACTGGCTGAAATAGAATCTCCCCACCATGATTGACCGATATCTCCATATATAGTTAATTTAGAAACATCCTCTTTTGTTTCTGCTTTAAACTGCGGTGTAATTTCAGCCAGCTTATTGAATTGCTCATTTTTGTAACGTCTTATTTTCATATCCCTTCACCTCCCTTCGACTCCTTGCCAATGGCATCAACAGATTCATAGTTTTTAGTAACATATCTTTTCTGTGAATAGTCTTCATTCAAAGGCTCCCTTCCTAACATTCGTAAGTTATCATCAATATTGTTAACTCCTATAGCAAAGAACTTATCTGCTGCAGTTGCTAAGTTTACAATGTCAAGAATCTTTATCTTGGATGAATCCATTTTCAGATATGTTCTATCTAAAAAACTTTCCTTTTTGTACATTTTTCGATTGAACTCATCTGTAATTAATTCAATTAATGGCAAAATGCCAAACATTAAAAAGTTGTCTGTCTGCTTATCAACGTCTGCTAAATCACCTTTCAACATACCTCTTGGTACATGAAAAGCCATTGCGATAAAATCAAAAATATCTTCCATTACCGCCCTAATATCTCGGCTGTTTGTTGTGGGGGTTCCACTTTTCCCATTTCCACTTACATCTGTTAATTTATAATCCTTTTGTAATTGAAAAACCGCTCCAGCATTATCAGCTTCGAACCAGCTTTTGAATTGAGTGTTAAACATCTCATCAATAGCAGCTTGATGTTCATCCGATTGTGGCCTTAAGAAATCCCCTTCAACTATCACTCTTTTTGCGTTAGAACGTTTATAGATTTTAATTGCGGAATCTAATATCTTTCCGTAATCCTCATGAAGCTCATTGATAACGCTCATAATATTGGAATCGTTTAACTTGAAATACAAAACATCACTTTCGAAAAACACTTTATTAAAGCTCAAAGTTTTAACTGTTACATTTGTATACTCATTTTCTTTTAAAGCATATTCTGTTCTGGTAAAAGCATCTGCTACAAATAATTGATCACTTTGCATTATGACTAAACATTCATTATTCTTAATGAGTTTGTTTACCAAGGAGTGAATGAACTCACTGGCATTCTGATTGTCATTAGGAGAAACATTTAACAAATAATAATTATTGCCGATTGTTTCTTTTCCTTTTTCAAATGTTTGAAATTCACAACGAACTAAAGTCTTTGCAATAATATCTATACATGTTTCAATAGCCAGCTTTTTCGCATAAGCTTTAACGCTTAATTCATAATGGTAATCTTTAAGATTAACAGTTCCGTCATCACTTCTAAAAAGGCCTAAACACCAGTCTATAAACCCCATAATCTCACCACCTTCCTAGAAAGTTTTCACTTTAAATGCTCCTGCTTTAATTGGTGTATACTCTGTAAGCTCAGAATCGAAATTCAGGGCATGGGTAAGAGCGAAAAAACCGTCAGTCTTTCGCTTCTCTGCATCTATCTTTTTGTATTCAATGTTTCCATTCATCTTTTCTTCTTTATAAACATTTCCTACATACCATCTCATCAATGGATCATCACCAAATACTATTTCTCTATTAACAAACATTTCGTCAATCAATGGTGATAATAAACTGTGAGTTACAATACCTCTTCGAACTACCTCAACTTCAAATCCAGCCTCTTCAAAGGCAGGTTTTAAGATGGAGGAACGATGTAAATCCATACACACTTTTTTGATGCGATACTTTTTCGCTTCTTTAACAAACCAATTAACAACATGTTCAGCACTAATTGTTTTATCGTGTACTACTGTAAGAAGTTTCTTTTTTATTGCTAAGTTAATAATATCTTCGTTAATATCCTGTGTTTTTGGAGCAGTATGATGCATAAAGGTATGTTGTAACCAATATCTTTTACCGTCTGCTTTTAATAACAAACCACAAGAGCAAAAGTCACGGATTTGAGCAAAGTCTAATCCGCCAATAGCTTCAAAGTTTTGTAGTTTTGGAATTGGTTGTTCTGTAGCCAAACGGTCTTTATATGTTGCTACTTCTTTTCTTACATCCTCTTGCGGTAAGTTCATTCTTTTTGTCATGAACTCCATTCGCAGAGCACTGTTCTTCTTCATGAGATGATATTCTTGCTTCATTTCGTGTTGTAAGTTCTGGTTATATCGGAAAGAAGGATTTGCCTTCTCCCATAACTCCATATTATCCACTTCATCTTCATGGTCTAACTTACAAATGAATGGGAACAATGTGCTTTCAGGAAATTCTCTTGCAAGAACCATCCTTGCTTCTTCCTTCAAATCATCTAAAACCCCACCCCTTATATTTCCATTTGTTGTGATATAAAAAGTTCGGGGATCTTTCTTTTTACCTAAACCAGAAGTAAATACTTTAATGTTGGAGTAATCTTCGTATTCGTGGACCTCATCAAAAATTACTACCCCACTCCGCTTACCATCTTTTGTTCTGGCATTAGAAGTGTTGAACTCAAGTTTTGATTTCGTTACTTTGTGTTGTATTAAAACCTTGGTATGCTTAAAGGATTTTTTCAATGTTTTATTGTTCTTGGGATCATCAATTACATTGTAAACATCCTCGAAAGAAGTTTTAGCCTGTCCTTCAGAAGTAGCTACTATATCAATATCGTAGTTTTTTACTCCATGATGTTTGGACATCATATGAAAAGCGTTATATGATATCCAGCCATTCTTTCCTGCTCCACGACCTAGTTCTAATAAAAATCGGTTAAATACCAATTGTCCATTTGTGTAACGAACACCATAGATAAAAGCATTCACAAATTTTTGCCATGGAAATAGCTTAAAGGGGAAGTATGGCTCAGGCACTGTTATAGATTTTTCAATTGCTTCTGCATCGATAATTACATTAGGTTGGTCTAGTTTCCATCTTAAAAAATGCATCAACATTTTATGTTCTTCGCATGTTTCAATTAGTTCTTGGTCAACCATATCCATGTATTCATCAATGTAAGGATGATAACTACACGTCCGCATCCGAATCGTCCCTCTCAAGATCAGTAGCTTGCAATCCTAATGCGGCAAGTAGTGTTAACATTTGCTTATTGGTTTTATTCAGTTCATTAACACTGTCATTTTTCTTCTTGCCAGATTGACTACCATTCTCCCAAGTAACGGCTACCCCTCTTTCGGTAATGTCAGCAATTAATTTGTTTTTGATATCCCAAAGTGCCATATAATCTTCGACCAAATCTCGATAATGAGGTTGGTTGGTATCATTGGCAATCAACTGTTCCACTAAGCTGTTTAAAATTATTTCCCGATTCTCTTGATAACGACTTTGTTCGTCCTCAATTTGGTGTGCTGCACCATCCTCGGTTGCACTTTCTTTCGACCAATTATGACGTAATTTCCAGCTCTTGACGGTATTCAAAGCAACACCATATTTTATGGCAATTTCTCGATAGGTCATTCCGTTCAAATAGTCGATTTTAGCGAATTCGTGCTTCTTTTTGACTCTGTTCAAATTGGACACCTCCTACCATTGAGAAGTAAAAATTCGCCACCTTTTTTTGGAGGTTGCACCTGTATGCAGTTTTCTGCCCCCCTACTCATGCAAAAATCGGAAAAATGTTTTTTCCTGCAAACTATACCCGTTGTCACCTTTCCTTATAAAATGGCAAAAGTTTTGATGGGGGGGTATTTAAATTTCAAGGTCGTTTTCGAATAATTTTGTTTCTTCAATTCCTTTATCTCTCGCCCAATCGTTATGATCTTTAATAGCTAAATTCATTCGTTCAACATGAATTTCATATTGTTTCTTAGTAAGTGAGATGCTCTCATGCTGCAAGGCTATTGTCTTATTGCTGTACTCGATATCATTCTTTAATTTCTCTAACCTTGTTTCACTTTCTTTCAACCAACAATTAAAGTCATCAATATATAATTCATTATCAGTCTTCATTCACCATCGCTCCTCATTAACAAACTTAGGTTGTACTCTTCTCTTCACCATACGATCATGTACTTGGTTATGGCATGCATTGCAAAGGCTCATAAGATTATCAAGTGTAAGAGCCAGCTGAGGATAAGGCTTTACTTCTTTGATGTGATGAACACACTCTGCTTTATGATACCTGCCTTTACTCTTACAGTTCTGGCACTCATTGTTATCACGCTTTAATGCTACTGCTCTTAGGTCCTTCCATGCTCTGCTCTTATAGAACTTAATGAGCTTATCATCTCTTATCAGCTGTATCAGATACTCTGTTGTGTAAGCCATACTCACCACCAACTTTTCTTTATTGTCTCTAAGCCAGATACTAATGCTTTAAGTAATATCCAGTTCACAGATAACAAATGTCTGCAGCTAACCAATGCTACAAACCGATTCGCCCCGATTGCTTCTTTAAGCTCTTCCCAACAAACATACGAATCTTCCCAGGTGTGCCGTTATATTTAATGTCCTAGTCACACCATTAGGACAAATGGAATTAGTTAGAAAACAAACTTAGTTTTCCCACCGCATTTATCACACTTAGTTTCATATACTGTCCAGTTCTTATTGCTTTTCTCGTGGTGAATTGGTGGTGTTGCTCCGCAATCTTCACAAACAACTTTAATCTCTTTTGATTTCTTAGCCATCTTTATCATCCATCCTTTCCTAAAGCTTCTGCCGTTCGTTTGTTCTTCTCACTATTAGGTGGCAAAGGTCAACATGATTCTTGCGAATCTTTCTTATCTTGTAATTCTGAGCGATTCACCGAAAGGTCGTGAGACCTTGATACATAAGGCTTTATAAAATATTTTTAATCGAATAATATACCTGTACATTTTTAAAAGATTCATATGTACAAATAGTTGTTTTCTCGAAGAGAAAAGGGCAGAAAAAAAGATGCTAAATGTTTATTTTTAGCATCAAAGCATCTAGCCTATCTTGGTCCATCCCGATATATCTTAATGTTGTAGAATCATCTCTGTGATTAAATAATTTTCTTAAAGCCACTATATCCTTGGTCTGATTGTAGAACATGAAACCGAAGGTTTTACGCATGGAATGTGAACCAAACTCATCAATACCAACTTCCATTGCTGCTTTCTTTAATATGCAATAAGCAGACTCTCTTCTTAAATGCTTATTCCTTCCTTTCCTGCTTTTAAATAAATACTCATGTGGCTTCTTATTGGCAATATAGCTTCTGAGCACTTTCTTTAATGCTGGACGAATCACCACATTCTTTGGTTTCCCTGTCTTCTTTTCTCTAATGTTAATTCTGTCTCCACGAACATCTTTTACTTTCAGCAACAAGATATCAGAAATACGGAATCCCGTATTAATCCCCACCATAAACATGACATAATCTCTTTCATTCTTCTGTTTTAAATGCTTCTTTAATTCCTCCAACAATTCTGGATCTCTTATAGGCTGTACAAATTCCATTGTCCCAACTCCTTTAGATTCTCTACATGTTTAGCCATCTTTGCTTCTGCTCTTTTTAATGTTTTGGAAACAGTTTGTTTAGAAATTCCCCATTCATAAGCAATCTTATCTAGAGATAAAGCATTTCCTTTCTTCATCAAAAAGACTTCTCTTTCTGTATCTGTTAAAACAGAAAGTAATTTTTCTATCTTTTCTTTATCTGTTAAGGTAATGACATGTTCCTTTTCTTCTTTATCCCATTCATAAGGATTTTCATTGCTTCTAAAATAGCGCTGCATATCCAAAGGATCCATTAATTTGGTATTTTGATAAACAGACCTTCTTTCAATTCCTCGAATCAATCCTGGCATCTTTCCATTCATCATCCACTCCAAGGCAAATTGTAAGTCCCCTTCGATTTCCGAATAGGTTTTACATTCTGCTTTCAAGACATCCATTTCCTTAAATGCTTCATCGGAATCTACATTTCTCTGTAAATAGGAACTAAGATGCTGAATTCTTGTTTTCAATTCCACTTTCTGTTTTCTAATTTTTTTTAATGTTAATTTGTACTCTTTAATCAAATCCTCCACTGAAAATGGCCCCCTTTTCTCCTTGGAAATATGCAAGATTTTATTCACTA
>Ga0209463_1000327_pt1 | contig 41063 bp, 39 predicted proteins | sample AgamicMgSfrz_FD_187169 | JGI IMG/M metagenome (GOLD analysis project Ga0209463, IMG submission 187169) | Agave microbial communities from Guanajuato, Mexico - Mg.Sf.rz (SPAdes) (version 2) | ecosystem: Host-associated > Plants > Phyllosphere > Phylloplane/Leaf | place: Guanajuato, Mexico...
TCATTCTCTCGTTCAGGCTTTTCTTTCTGAGCTTTCTCTCTTTTCTCTTCTTTATAATATTCAGTTTTTGAACAAACAATAGTTGCGACCCCTTTCGGATTATCATCAGGCAATTTTATCTCTTTAATTTCACCCTCAATAATAATGTCATTAGCATTATTCAAAGAATCACCAACTGATACAATAGATTGTATCAGTTCTTGCCATTGGTTTAGATCCATTAAGATAAGCTTCTCTTTGTTAGATAACCCATTGGGTAAATCTGAACTACTAGTTTCCTCAAACCCCATAGCAATCATATCTTGGTTTTTTAAGGTTATTTCTTTAATACTAGTTGGTTTTCCTTTAATTCTGATAGCCGGCAACACCATCACTCCTCATTTCTAAAATTATAATATTCTAGCAAACTCTTCAATAGGAAATAAGTGGTTTACCTTAAGGGTAGAAAAAACTTATTATACAATATAAAGAAAGAATGTAAATAGGTTATTTGCTAAAACTCAGAACTAGCGTTCCATTATTTAAGTATAGTTTAGCTTAAATAAGGTATCTTTTTCAACTAAATCTTTTTAAGTACAAAAAAGGAAAAAAATATGTGATTAAAATGAACTTTAATGTAAGTGAAATGCACCAGTTAGGGGACTATATTCTATTAACAGATTATGAGAATTAAGTAGTTCTACAAACTCCTTAATTCTTTTTTCCTTCAATTTATCAAATCCAAACATAGAGGGACAGTTTAAAGAGCTAAATCTATTGCAGGATAATACTTTCACAATCTCATTTGTTATGTCATTAATTTTATATTTAGTGTGATTTTCAAATAAACCGCTTGTATCTACTGTATAACGAGAAAATATTTGACTGAGTTCATCTGTACTGCCTTGATTTTCTGAATCAAATATATAGGCTAAAAGAATATGCTTTTCTAAGCTCTCTATAGCCTTTAGAACAGTTTCAAAAAATGCAGAAGTATGAAGGGAGTAGGATAGATTTTTATTTAAGAAAACAATTTCGATTGAGCTATCATTATTTAATCTAAACAAGACTTGAAAACTGCCTATAGGAGTAACAATAAATAATTTTTCTCTTTTAAAAGCAAAAAACACCTGATATCTATCGTACTTCCTTATGTAGTTAAAATGGGAAATGATTGCGGGTAACTGTTCTTTTAGCAAACTGTCCAGCTTTATTAGAATCTTTAATTGAGTTAAGAATTCTGTTTTTGTAAAGCTCCTTATATTAAACGATGTTTCACCAGAAATTAGAGAACTAGAGGAGAGGGAAGGTGGAATACGATTAAAGCGATAACGATCAACTCCAATCAATGATACAAAAGCTAAATCGCCATCTAAAATAGAATATTTCTGACTAACGTTTAAAACTTCTAAAGTATCCAGAAACTCTGCTTTAACCCTACTAAAGAAAGAGCTAATTTCAGTTTGAATCTCTTTAAATATCTGTTCACAATCATTCAAATCGCATAAATTAAATATTTTTGATGTCTTCCCAACATCTAATACCAACCCATTCATCATAGGCTCAACAGCAAGTTTCAAAGAATAACTTTTATTTAGAAACGAAAAATTATAATGAAGTAATTGAAAACTTATTAAATCTTTATTTTGAATTAGTTTAACTTCTGAAATGTAAGGAGAGGGGTTAATTTGCGGATACTCAAACAGGAAATCCTCAAAGTCCTTTTTAAAATCTCGACCAATTTTTAAAAAACTCTCTTTTGCGTAGGCAACAGAGTTAGTGAACTTATAAAATAAATCGTTTACATTGGATGAATAGTACCACTGGTTAAATACTAATGAGTTCCCTTCTATACGAAACGTATGAGGGAAAGTAGTTTCCAATATATCTTCCCACTGTAATCTTATTTTTGTAGCATTAGCATAGCAATCGTTAATGAATATCCCCATTTCTTCTAGGGTGTCAAAGGAAAGAAATTGTTCTTCATTATGTTTTTGTATAAGCGCTACTCTGTTACTGGGAAGGCTCCTTATAACACACCCAAAAGATTTTTCTGGAAAATGTAATGTATTAGTCAGATCTTCTAATATATAATCATCCTCTTTAAGAATATGGTGGTTAAAAGATAACATATTTGAGAAAGCATCTAGTTCTTCTTGTTCAAAAATTCTTTTTTCATTTTTTAGGAACTCTAAAAAAGAAAATTTAAATTTATAATCGTCATCTCCATATTGATCACGTGCTTTTAAAGTACCTTCATAGTTTGCTTGTGCTTTGAATTCTTTAAATAAGCTAGTTAGTTTAGATTCACCAAGCTCTGAAATCTTAAATCTTCTCTCGTTAAAGGAAAACTTAATAGCAATTTCTAGGTTGCTTATCTTTATATGGATTCTAAACGAGTCATTAATATCTAGGCTAGGTTCTTGAAAGAAATATATAACTAATTCATCGTTGTGAATATTAGCTATATGCCCCTGGAAAATAGAAACATCTCTTAGCAGTAGGTAAAGTCCTTTCTTCATATGATCACTCCTTTTAAAAGGTTATTAATGTTTTCCTTACAAAAAAAGCGGCAACTTCCTTAAGTTTAAATACACTCAATACACAAAACCAGCCTGACTCTATCTTTAGAGTCAGGCTGATTTTAAGGATATTAGAAGAACATAGAAGAGGGAGTCCTCTCAAATTACGAGATTTCTAATTATTTTTTAATACCTCATTTCAATTCGAAAGAAAATCCTGCTTTAGAAGGTCACTCCGTTTTCTCTAAGCATTTTTCGCTCTTTTATTTTAGGTACGTATTCTTCATAGGTAAGTGAATCTTTTTCGTTGTTATGAAATTCACAAGAAGTACACAAGTTTTTTTCGTCATTACTTCCACCTCTAGCTATAGGTTTCATATGATCAACAGTCAATTTTTTGTTTTCTCTTTTACCATCAAATTCAATTTCACAATAAGCACATTTATAATTATCTCTTTTAAGTATCTTTTTTCTTAGACCATTCGTTATTTGGCCTCTAATTTTTCTTCTTTTTTTTACTAGGAGCCTAGTGAAGGAGACGTGATCTAATTCCAAAGAATATCGTTTAATTTTGCATTTCTCACAATAACAAACTCCGTGTGTATTTGGAAAGATTTTATAGCTATCAGGCACCATTAAAAGCGCTCCTGTTTTAACTTTACTTAGTTGTAATCCAGGATTGAGTTTTAATAATGTTTTTTCATCAATGCGATAGTGATTCAAAACAAACTTCAAATTTTCACTCTTTTTGACTACGTGAAACGGCTCAAGAGAAGTATGAAGATCTTTTTTGTTATACACTTTATGGCAGTAAGAACAGCGATACTTTGCTTTTCTTTTTATGTAGTCATCTCTAGATTCATTCTTTCTTCGTACTCTTTTTACACTTACGCTTTCCTGTACACGGCGCATATCATTTAATAACTCAATAGCATTCATTCTTTCATTCACTCCTCTTACCAATTAATTTGTATGCATTATATTTAACTGATAAAAAGAAATTCAAGGAACCAGAGCAAGAGAAGAAAAGTTCTCATTTAGTTACCTAATTAAAAAACCTTGATGACAATTTAAATGTCATCAAGGTTTTTTAATTATGAGCGTTTACTAATTACGTCATCAATTAAGCCGTATTCTTTTGCGCCATCAGCATACATCCAGTAATCACGTTCACAATCTAAAGCCACTTTATCAAATGGCTGATCACTGTTATCTGCCAACGTTTGAGTTAAGCGACGTTTCATTTCAATGATACGTTTTGCGGAAATTTCAATTTCCGTTGCTTGTCCTTGTGCACCACCTAGAGGCTGGTGAATCATAATTTCCGCATTCGGTAGAGCAAAACGTTTACCTTTTTCACCAGAAGACAGTAAAAAAGCACCCATAGAAGCCGCTAACCCGATGCATACTGTACTTACATCTGGTTTAATAAATTTCATTGTATCGTAAATAGCCATACCATCAGTCACAGAACCACCAGGACTATTAATATACATTGTAATGTCTTTCTCAGAGTCTTGGCTTTCTAAATATAGCAGCTGCGATGTAATAGAAAGAGCCATATCACCATCTACAGGACCATTCATTAAAATAATTCTATCTTTTAAGAGACGAGAAAATAAATCATATGTCTTCTCTCCACGATGCGATTCTTCAGTTACATAAGGAATAATTGGCATTATGTATGTACCCCCAGTTTTTCTCAGTAAATTTATTGCGAACACATTATATTCCTAACAAAACTAAAAAAAGAGGGGGAGGCAGCTATTAATATAATTCGTGAATTATTCCTTTTTTAATTCCTTCAAATGGTAAGTGAAAAGCATCTAAATAGGCAGTTTTAAATTCACTGTATGGCAACTTGCCACCTTGCTTTTTGAAACAATCATATAAATCATCAAAATAGACATTAAATTGAAGGAAATTAATATCAGCATTATATTTAGAAGCTATTTCACGAATAGGAACAAAATCTAATTCACTTAAAAACGAACTAAAAAGATGAACTTCTGACTTTAGCGAAAGTTCGTGTTCAATCTTTAGCAAATAAGATTTAGGAAATCCTGTTGTAATAGGAAGTAAAGTAGTAGGATCCAACTTCTTATTAAACGTGATCGGTTTAATTGCTCTTTCAGAAAAAAATGTTCCTACATCAACTATTGGATAAGCGCTATATATATAGATTACAGTAGAATTCTTCATTTTCTAACTCCTCAAAAAAGTGTATTAAAAACTTGTTTTTTCAATCTTAATTTTATAATGTACTCCCAGTCAGAAAGGAGGAACCGTTTGATGAAAAGAAAAATAGATTTAACCACAATCGGCGGTTTACTTTTATCCTTGGGTGGAATTGGTGCAGGTTACCTAATGGAAGGCGGTAGTTTGTCAGCCCTTCTTGCTGTATCTCCGCTTTTAATTATCTTTGGAGGTACCATAGGTGTAGTAACTGTGACAATGAACATTACTGGTTTAAAAAGTATGCCTAAACTATTTAGAAATATTTTCACAGATGTTACCTATGATTTTCAAGCATTAATTAATAATTTATGTGATTGGACAAAAGTATCTAGAAAAGATGGTATCGTAGCACTCGGTAACGTGGCAGAAACGATCGAAGATCCTTTTATTAAAAGAGGAATTGAATACATACTTGATGGAAGTGATTATGACACGATTAAAGAGCTATTAGAAAAAGAAATAGAAGCTATGATGGAGCGCCATTCAGCAGGGGCAAAGCCATTTGAACAAGCAGGTGCCTTCGCACCAACAATGGGGATTATCGGAACTGTGTTAGGCCTAGTTGTAATTTTAGGCGGTTTAGGTAGTGCGGGCATAGAAGAACTAGGTCACGGGATCGCTACAGCTTTCCTCGCCACCTTTATGGGTGTTGCATCAGCTAACTTAATCTTCTTACCCTTTAACGAAAAGTTAAAAGGGAAAAGTGCTAAAGAAGTACTTTACAAAGAAATTGCTATGCAAGGAGTATTAGGTATTCAATCGGGAGTAAATCCAAAAACTCTTCGTAAGAAACTAATCGCATACTTGCCAGAGTCACAAAAAAATGTAGAAGCAAGTAGTGGAAAAGAGGGTCAATAATGAAGAAAAAGCACGAAGGACACGTTAACCACGAAAGATACCTCGTTACTTATTCCGACCTTATAACTCTTTTATTAGCATTTTTTATTATTTTATACTCAATGAGTACTCCAGATGCAAAAAAAATGGAGGCATTAGCCAACCAACTAAGTATCCAATTCAGTCCTCAAGCAGAATCGATCTCACCCTCACTTGATACAAAAAATGTAAGCGAAAGAAAACGAGGACAAGAAGCTACGGAACAGGAACAAAAAACAATGGCTTCGGTCTCCGAACAAAACAGTTTAAGAGAAGCAAAAGAAAAAATTGAAAAGGAAGTAAAAGAGAGAGGCCTTGAAAAAGATGTAAAAACTTCTTTAAATGATTCAGGATTAAAAATTACTTTAACTGATAGAGTTCTGTTTGAAACAGGATCAGCTATATTAAACAATACAAACACAATGGGGTTGTTAGATGAAATAGGATACATTTTATCTACAATTGATAATCCGGTGTCTATTGAAGGCCACACAGATAACGTGCCAATAAATAATCCTACTTATCCATCAAACTGGGAGCTATCAGCCGCAAGGTCATTATCCGTGTTAAGAGAAATGGTTTCCTTTACGCCTACATTGGAGCCTACAAGATTCTCCGCTACAGGCTATGGAGAATTTAAACCAATTGCCGATAACGCTAGTGATGCCGGTAGACAAAGAAATAGACGAGTTGAGATATTGGTAAAACGCACAAGTTCAGACGGCTTATTAAAAGCAGAAAGAGGTGATACTAAAAATGAATAAAAAAGTAATGATTATTCTAGTAATATGCGTAGTAGTAATTATTGGTGGTGCTCTAGGCTTCTGGGTGAAAACAAAAGGAAGTAGTAAAGATACCCCTAAAGCTGCAGAGTCAACTCATTCAAGCGATAATGCCTGGAATCCTTATGCAACTGAGGATCATCACCAAGTTACTTTAACTGACCAATTATTAAGCGCTAGCGGAGGGGACTATGTAGTGAAAATGAATATTACCTTAGACTTTGCTAGTGACGAAGCTTATTATAAATTTAAAGGCTATAAAACAGAAAAAGAAGCAAAAAAAGCTGAAAAAGGTAGTGAGCATAGCAGTGGTAGTGACGACACAGCTACACCAATGGAATTAAAAATTAACGACATTATTGGTCAATTATTAATGGACGCAAACCACGAGCAATTAACCGATCGTGAAATGTTGAAAACATACCTGAAGGATGGAATTAATCGTAAACTAGACTTCGATAAAGAAGTTATTAAAGAACTCTACATAGAGAATTTAATTCTTCAATAAAAAAACAGCTCAGTACAGAGCTGTTTTTCGTTGCTTTAAATATAATCTACGTTCTTGGTATATACAATATGTAAAATAAAATCCAAAGCCGTATCCTAGATAGTATGCGTGATGACCTATCCAGTAGTAGACAGATGAAATTACTAAAAAGCTTGTTAATAATCTTGAAAGCCAAATGAGAAATAATCCGTATACTTTTTCTGAAAATAAAAATTCTGATGCTTTCCATTTCACAATAAAAGGAATAACAAGCAACATAAGAAGAATGATTGAAATCATTTCAATCCCCCTTAATTAATATTCTTCATCATCATCGTCGTCGTCCTCATCATCACTAAGGAGAAACACATCTTCATCCATAAAGTCCAAAGTTTCCTCTTGTGTTTCTTCCTCTAATTCCGTGCTTAAAAATTCTTCAACTGATTGATTAAGGACATCACCAAATTCAGCTTTTTGATGAGAGGAAATAGTTAGTATCTCAGAATAAGAGTCATAATTACCGACATTTTCTACTTTTTGTCGAATAGAATCAAAAAGTTTCTCTAACGAAATTTCAATGCGTTCCAATTCTTACACCCTTTCACATAAAACTCAGGCTATGCTTAAATTGATATTGCAATAGAAATCCCTTATTTCCTTCTACAAAGATAAAAAATTATGTTTTACATTTTTGTGACAAAAGGGAAACCGCTTCTTTCAAGGAAGGAAAAGAAGAGGTGGATCTATGAGAACGATTAGTATTTATAATAACGATTTAAAAGACAATAAAGAGCGAAGAGAAATACTGACAGAAAAAATAAAGAAAAGCGGTTTCGGTACAGGTAGAGAAGGAGAATTTATGTTTGTCATTGGTGGAGACGGAACATTTCTTAAAGCAATTCAGAGAAATATGAAAACTAACCCTGTTTTTATCGGAATAAACACAGGAAACTTAGGTTTCTTGTCTGAATTTGTTTTTAATGATGTAGACCAAATATTAGATATGATTAAGAAAAAGCAGTATCAGCTAGAAACTATTCAGATTTATGAAGCAATAGTAACGATGAAAAATCAGGTGAAACGTCTATACTTTGTAAATGACTTAGTAGTAAAAGAATTAGATGATGCTATTCACTTAGGTCTACATATTAATGATCAAAAAATAGCAAACATTTCAGGTGATGGCATAATAGTTTCTACACATCTAGGATCAACGGCATATAACCTATCTGCCGGTGGACCACTGATCTATGATGGTAATCATATATTGTCTATTACACCATTAGTAGCAATGCATAATAAAAAGTATAAATCTTTAACAAAAAGTATTGTGTTAGAAAATAAAAATGAAATTACCATTAATCCCTACCATAAAAAAGGGAGACCAGTTCGGTTAATTTGTGATGGCAACAGAATTAAGGCTAGTGATATTCGCAGTATTTCAATAAAAAAATCTCCTTTTAGCGTGAAGATGCTACGAAGTCCTGACTATAATTTTACTGGTAATATTGTAGAGAAAATACTGAACAATGAATAGTCTCTTGGAGAAGTCCAAGAGATTTTTTTTATTTTTTTAGCATAAATAAAAAAAATCCCCTAACATTTAGAACATAAAGAAAGCAACTTAAAAAGGGGGGAGAGGATGAAACGTCTACATTTTATGAAGGATCACTATATTAATTCAATTAACAAAGGTAAATGCAAAGATAACACCATTCAGGAGTGTTTATTTAGATTAAAAACATTCCAAGAAAAAGAGAAATTTTTAAAATTTGCAGATAACCAAAAATAATTAAAAACCAGACTCTAACAAATTTGCTTAGAATCTGGTTTTTAGTTATTTCATTGGTCTATGTTTGCGGCCGCTCTGTTTACGCTCGCGATTTTGACGAACTTGTTTTTGAATCTCATCAGAAGACTTTAGAAAAGCTTTCATTTGGGAATCGAAAACTTCTTTTTTATATACTTCATCATCTAAAAGAGCAAGGGATAATTGGAAAGAGAGTTTCCCTTTGTGTTTTTTAGAACGAGTAATTCTCGCTTTTATAGTTTCACCTTCAGACACGACATCTTCCATACGTTTTACATAACCCGTACCCGCTTCTTTAATCGGTAGGAAGTAATCATATGAATCACCAGCGGATAAAATAGCACCACTAGGTAATAATTTTACTACTTTTGCTTCGATAATGTCGCCTATTTTTGGCATTGGTATAAACCTCCTAAATATAACTCTATTAGTTTTTATTCCAAAAAAGAAAGAAATCCTTTTCAAAAAGGAAAAAAATAAAAGAATAATAAATAAGAGAGAGAGGTGTTAACAATGAATAAAAAACTTTCTTTAATCATTTTGTTTTTGCTCTTTATCTCATTAATTAGCGTGTTATTAGCTTTTATGGCTTTCTCTCATCAAAATAGTAATGAAGATGTGGGCGAACTAAAAACTGGTTATGAGCAATTAACAAAACAAGTCAATGAACTAAAAGTTACAACAAAAGAATTAGATACAAAAGTGGGTGATGGTACAACATTTACCACTCCATCCGCAACAACCGCAACAACGACAAACCCTTCTACAACAACTCCATCAACAACAGCTCCTTCAACAACCACAACGTCCCCATCTACTACAACAACTCCTGTTACAACAAAGACAGTAGTTAGCGGAAGCGTTAATATGAGATCAGGTCCCTCTACTAATGGGAAAGTAGTTCGCCAGTTACCAAAGGGTGAAAAGGTAACGCCAACGGGTATTACGGCAAGTTCGGCAGGATTTCAGTGGATTCAGGTTAAAGATTCAAAAGGAAATGAAGGTTGGGTAGTAAATACTTACATAAAATAAACGCTTTGTGCGTTTATTTTTTTTTTTCTAAAAAAATGCTTATGTAGTAAAATATGAAAATGGGTATATATACATAAGAGAAATTACAAGCGAAGAGGTGACATCAATGGCAAACGGAAAAGCACACGAGAGGATTAATTTAATCTTTCTAGCAATTGGCATAGTGGTTTCAGCCGCTCTTATCCATAAAGATTCAACTTTAGAAGGTATATTTGTTATCGTTGGTTTTATAATAGGAACTTTTCTGATAGGCCCTGACCTTGATTTGAAAAGTAGACCATATAGAAGGTGGAAATGGTTTAGATTTATTTGGATACCTTATCAAACATTCAAACACCGTTCTGTTTGGACTCACGGTTACATAATAGGAGACATTATTAGATATGCATACTTAAGTATTTGGTGCCTTATATTGTTAGTAATATTGAGTTTGATATTAAAACCTTCTTTTGGAGAACTTTTAAGTACTTCTATAAGCTACATAATACTTCACAAAACCATATTTTTTTCAATTTTCTTTGGTAATGTTCTTTCATCAGCTGCACATACCCTAACTGATAAAACAACATCTACATTCAAAAAGTTTTTTTAGTATGAAAAAAGGTTCAGAGTATAATTAATATAGTCTGAACCTTTTATGCCTCAAAGAATTTACAACTAATTCTCACAATCGTTATTTACCTTTTTTAAGCATCTCAATATAATCTTCGCGTTTAGTTTTAACTCTCTGCATTGTGTTATCAACTGCTTTAATTTGAGCTTCGATAGTTGGGTGTGTATCTCTAAATACAATTTTTCCGATCTCTTCATATGAATAGTCTTCTGAATAGTACCAGCAAACACACTTTTCTGTTTCTGATAGAGTTTCCCATAGTTCCCAGAAGGTTTCTTCAACAATCAAGTGGTGCTCTGGTTGATACTCTTCTGATTTTAATAGCTGTTCAAATGTGTTTTCGGAATCGTTTTTACTAACAGGTGAGTGGTAACTGAAGGCATCATTTAATGTACGGAGTTTATTATTTCCGGATCGGCTTATAATGGAATCAATATGTCGTTTAATAACGTGCTGAACAAAGATTTTAAAGGGGCGTTTCTTTTCAATCTTAAAATCTCTAATAGCTTTGCAAAAACCAATATAACCAGATTGAATTAGATCATCATCGTCATCGCCACGGTTATAACGACCACGCTTTTTTAATTGTAGAACCGTTCTCTTTACAAATTCAACGTATTGGATAGAAATGATATCTTTAGCTTCTTCAATACCATCCTGCGACATTATAACAAGTACTTCATCGGATGTTTTATATTTATTTGCCTTAACAACATCATATAAATGTTTTTTTACATCTGCATATCCATTTTGTAATAGCACAACTAACATATCTTCAGTCAATGCCGATAAGTTTTGTTTGTTTCTAGAGTATAGGATACGCAGAGGAGTAACGTTATAATCTTCTCTGTACAGCTCTACCAACTCTTCATTATTTAAATCAGTTAATTGTTTTGCCTGCTTCTCAATAACTGTATTCATAGGGCTCCTAAGAAGGAATTCCACCTTTCTTTAAAAAAATATTCTCTAACCCCCATAAAAAAGAAAGAGGTTACGTATTATATAGCGAAAACCAAATTGCGTAACATAATGTATAGTAAAATAGTTAGTTCGACAAACTCCTATTTACTTCATTCGTACTGTTATTATTAAAAGTTCGACACCTTTTAATATTCAAAAGAATTATATTGAAGAATTCCTTATAAAAACAATGGTTTAAAGTCAGTAAAAAACCACCTAATATAAGGTGGTTTGATGTGTGCTTTTCAGAGCCTTAATTGTGTATTCAAAGATTTAAGCACAGTAGACCTATTTTTTAATTACATTGCACAATATATTACGTGTTTTTTTAAGTTCGACAACTTTAAAAATAACGTCATTTTCATAATGCTCATTAAATGAAACAATCAATATATTTATATTGATTGTTTTTTTATAGAATTTCTTTTAATTGTTTAATTAAACTTCTTCTTTTCTCGTTCAATTCATCCGTTTCATAAGCGCGGTCAAATAAAATGGAAGGACGTTTTTCGAAGAATTTAAGAATTTTAATTAAAGGCACTGTTTCAAGAAAGTAATGGATAGGTACTTTAACATAGCCATTTTCGATATTTGCGTTATTTACAATTTCAAGGTAGGCAGCTTTATTAAATACTTGATATGTTATATATCCATCAGGAGACAAATAAACATCATCACTAATTAAATCACGATCATTGGCAGGAAACATATAAATTAAAACACAGTCCTTTTCATTTATTCTTTTCTTAGTGGTGAATGAATAGATTTTTTCTACAAATTTAAGCAACAGTGTTACTTCTTCTTCAATAATTTCACTTCTAGTTTCAAGTATTGGCTCATATTTATTGTGGGCACTTTTTAATTTAGAAACAATTTGACTAATATCCATAGGGAAAAACACCTCCTAGCTAGAAAATATATTAGTTAAATACTTTGGAATATCAAGGAAAAGCAGATAAAAAAAGAAGTGTGATTTTCAAGAATGTAAACAAAAAATACATAAAAAAAGAAGCGTTGTTATACGCTTCTATCTTTTAACAAGTTGAAAATTTTCATCTTTCTGTCCTTATAAAAATTTTTCAATTGCTTAATTGAAGAAATATAGGTTGTTAAAAATACAGTGGGAATAGCAACTACAGTTATCGTTACGAGCAAATTAACGTAAGTAAAGTGTTTTGACGCCAAATAAATAGTTGTTTCGAGAGAAAGTATGCTAAAGATAATAGATATCACTAAGAAAATGTTTACTGATCTTACATTAGGTTTAAAACTTAATTGCTCTGTCACAAAGAAAAAACCTATTCCACGTGCATATAGAAGTAAGCCTATTCTTACTAAGCTGAAGAATGTTATCAATTGATCTAACGATACTATGAGGGGATTAAAAATTATATCCGATATTGTAAAAGAGTTACCAACAACTTTAAAAGCGGCGTAAATACCAGCTAAAACTAGGATACTACTAATATATCCGGTCACTGATATTAAGAAACCATACCAGTAAGTAACCTTAAGTAAGTATTTACTTAAGAATGTCATACATACTAGCCCCACAATTTCGTTTAAGCCAGCAGGAGAGTGAACTATATCATATGCAATGACTTGTGTAAGAGACGTAATAAAAGAAATAAGAGAAAGTTCCTTAAGGTAAAGTTGAATAGGGATGCGCAATAAACAGGCTCCTAAAAACAACATCCCAAACACTTCAAAGTGGCCGGCGATTAATTTAATAAAAGAAAAAAACCATTCATTCATTGGCGCAAATATCTCCATAATTTATTTTTGACTTTTTCATTTTCAGGTTTAACGACTGTACTTGTATTATTGTTATAAGAAATAATACGTCTAATTATATCTGATACAAATTTATATTTAATCTTTGCTACAGTAGCAAAAGTAGATTTTTCGCTAGGTTCTTCGACAAAATAAACTTTACCCAGCTCTTCGTCAAACTTGCGAATTTTGCTAAGATTAACAAGGTTAGGACGATCTAATGATTCAAAACCTTCATCATATAGGAGTTGATCAAGCTCAGACTTGGTGGTTATTTGATAGTATTTTTTTTCACCGATATAGTAGATGATTTTTCGTTTATCAGTTTCTATGAAATCGACATCATATAAATTAATACACTCTAATTCAGAGTCTTCATTTATAACTGTCATATTTCTTTCTTCCATAAGATTCACTCCACATTTTTTAATGCCAAAACTCTTAATCAAGAAGAAAACACAATTCACAATGATATTATATGCATTCTTTAATGTCAATATAAATTCGAGTACAAGAAAGACGCTTTATAAGCCTGAAAAACAGCATTATAATAAAAGAGGAAAGATTTACGAGTATACTTCGACAAAAATCTACATTATATTATAAAGAGAGAGGTTTTTGGATTGACTTCGACAAAAATCGACATTATAATGTAAAAAGAAAATACCATATATAGTTGCTATAATAATGGTACTTGTTGTTAGTGTATTTATTTATATCCTTGCTTTGTAATAAAGCACGTTTCAGTTTAAATGTCAATGAAAATTCACGTGCTTAAAATGCTGTTTACAAAGAGAAGAATTGTTATTTATAATAAACAGAGAGACAAAAAACCATTACCTCGATAATGGTTACCCTTGGCTTCATTTAATTAAAATATAGACGCAAATTATTTTATTCTACATAGAAATAAGTAACGTATTTATAAGCTTATAAAATAATTATAATGGCCAATTTTTCAAGTGTGCGTATATAGGAAGGGGATTCTTAGACAACACTGTTAAATAATTCAGGTATAGATACCCCTCAAGATATGTATGTGCATAAGACATTTATAATTAAGTAAAGTTATAAGATGTCTAACAAGTGAAATTGTTCCATATATCGAATGTTTTCATAGGAGAAAACAAAAAATATTATGCTTCTTGACGGTAAAACCATACTTGTTGTTTTGCTTTGAATGGTTTTGTATCAAAAGACATAAAAGTATCTTGATCCAATTCTTCGCCTGGATAATAAGACTCATAATACGGTTTAACAAAATTGTATCTTTCTTGTTCACAACTAGGCAGAAAAAAGTTTTCTGCTGGAACAGGGAAAGCATTACGATTTGCATCCATCCCAGGAAACTCTGAATAATATATATCAATATCTTCTTGCTCTGTTAAAGAAGATACGTCATTTGGGAAAAATAAAACACCTTCTTGCTTGGCTTTGAAAAGATCTGTTTTTACCTCAAAATATTCCTTACCCTTGCTTTGTTCAACTTCAAAAATCTTTTTTACTGCGACCCTCATAAAAATGCACCTCATTACGTACTGTATAATATTCTTTGTTGTTTAGTTTAGTTCGACAAATTAGATTATAAAGTGAGTAGGGGAGAAGTGCAAGAATAATTTTGAAAAAACGCAAAAAAATCTAACGAATTTATCCTATTTTAAAAAATCAGATAAGGATATTCATTAAATTCTTCGAATTATTTAAGAGAAGAGAGTTAATTCTCAGCGATTCGGAGGGTATATGTATGAAGGAAACTATAAACAATATTCATATTGTTTCAAAAGGTATTGTCTTAAGTATCATTTTACATATGATAGTAATTGGTTTCTTGGTTGTAACTGGTTTTAATGCATCATTACCTTTATTTACCTTGATTTTGTTGGTAGTGATGGCAGTATCAGGTTTCTACGTTGGAACTATTAGTGATCGATATGCAGAGATAAACGGTTTAATTATCGCTATATTTACTAGTACAATTGTATTGTTTTATATAGCCCAATATACCGAAATGGACTGGGCGGTTAACAGAATTGTAATAGCAAGTTATTTAGTAATAGGATTTTTATCATCCCTAATATCAAGATTAACAAACAAGAAACAAAGAATCAAGAATAAATTGGAATTAAAAGATAAACTTAGGGAATCTGGTAATGTAAGAGAGAATTCTCCTCAAAAAGTAAAATCTCCTAAAAATTATTTTTCATTATTAAAAAGCGAACTAAAGGATAGCAGTAGTAAAAGGTTATCAAAGTTTAGTGAAAAAAGAGTGAAAGACTCAAATACAAAAGAATAGAAGCCGGATTTAACCTAAAATAAAAGCTCCACAAACCCCTTCTATAGCGCTCGGCGTTTAGAAGGGGTTTGTTGCGTATTTTAGCACCTTAAATTTCCAACGCACTATAAAGTAATAACTATTTAAAAAGTGTTTATCGTAGAATTAGTTCTACTTTACAACTAAATTCTTTTAATGTATGATTATTCCATAGGGAACATTTGTTCGATTTGTGAATTTGAACACAACTAGCTTCAACATTAAAGAAGCAGAAATTAAACATAAAATGCTCAGAAACATATGTGATAACTGTTGAGAAATTCATTGGACTCGTAAAACAATATCTCTAATTAGAATATAGCTCTACTTTTACTTTCTTTATATTTTTTCGTTAATTTTCATTTTTAAATAAAAAATGAACTATAATTTGGTCAGCAAGAAAATACAACTAACTCTTGGAGGTACATCAAATGATGAACGATAGACAAGCAGCCTTAGATATGGCTTTAAAACAAATTGAGAAACAATTTGGTAAAGGATCTGTAATAAAAATGGGAGAGGGCACACATACAAAAGTTGAAGCATCTAGCTCAGGTTCATTAGCTTTAGATATAGCTCTTGGAATTAATGGTTATCCTAAAGGTAGAATTATGGAAGTTTACGGACCAGAAAGTTCAGGTAAAACAACAGTATCCTTACACGCGATTGCAGAGGTGCAAAAAAATGGAGGCCGTGCAGCTTTTATTGATGCAGAGCACGCACTTGATCCAGTATACGCAAGAAAGCTAGGCGTGGATATCGATGAGTTACTGTTATCACAACCAGATACCGGTGAACAGGCACTTGAAATTGCCGAAGCATTAGTTAGAAGTGGAGCTGTAGACATTATTGTTGTAGACTCCGTAGCGGCATTAGTTCCACAAAAGGAAATTGAAGGAGAAATGGGAGACTCTCACGTAGGTCTACAAGCTCGTTTAATGTCTCAAGCATTGCGTAAGCTGTCTGGAGCTATCAACAAGTCTAAAACGATTGCTATCTTTATTAACCAAATTCGTGAAAAAGTTGGCGTTATGTTTGGTAACCCTGAAACAACTCCTGGTGGACGTGCGCTTAAATTCTATTCTTCAGTTCGTCTTGAAGTTCGTCGTGCTGAACAACTTAAACTAGGAAATGATATTGTAGGTAATAAAACAAGAATTAAAGTAGTTAAAAATAAAATGGCACCTCCTTTCCGTGTTGCTGAAGTAGATATTATGTATGGAGAAGGCATCTCGAAAGAAGGAGAAATTTTAGATATTGGTTCTGAATTAGATATTGTTCAAAAGTCTGGATCTTGGTTTTCATATAATGAGGAGCGTTTAGGACAAGGACGCGAAAATGCAAAGGCATTCTTAAAAGAAAACCCTGAAATTAGAGACGAAATTAGAAAAGCTATTATTGAACTTAAATATGGCATTGATACTAATAACAGTAATGATACTGATAACAATAATGATTTTGAGAACTATAGCGAAGATCTATAAAAATATAAAACACCTTTCCGTATGGTAAGGTGTTTTTACTCATTTGACATTAAGCTTACAGCCCAAAAAGCTTATTAAATATCCTTTTATTCTTTACATCTTTTTCTAACTTACGCAATAACTCCGTATCTTCTTTGCTAAATAAGATAGTATTAACAAAGTCAATTTCTTTATCTTTAAGCGGTTCCTCATCTTTAATCTTCTTTTCAACCAAGTGAAGAAATTTTAGTTTGAGTATTAAGGTCTTTGGCGTACCTAATTTTTTATGATAATATTTCCATTGTTGTTCCGACAATAATAACTCTTGATTTTCAGCATTTCCTGAAAGAAGAGTATATAAATATTTACGGACATAAATATTTTTAAGCGCTTTTACTTTCTGAGAGTCATTTAAGACCCTTGTGTATATAAAAAAAGTTTTATCACCTTTCTTGAATCTTTTTATATCTTTATGAATTAGCACACTAACTACAATAAGATACATTATTAATCCAAGAAAGAAGATAGAAAACAACAGCGAAAGAAATTCTTTTGAATTCGTAGCCGCTTTAACAAACAGAAAACCTTTTTGGCCATTAATCCACAACAACAATACGAAAGAGAAAAATGTGGAATATGCCCAATAAAAAAATTTTTCTTTAGTTTCTTTTGAAATACCGTAAAATAGATCATATCTGTCAAGCATAACTAACATCACCCAGTCAATATTTAGTTGTTTTCTTATAAAAACCTTGCTATTATTAAATAATGCATAAGGTTAACTAATAAACATACTATGTTGCGTTAGGAGGTTTTTTTATGACGCAAAAAACATACCAAGTATTTTCAAATATGAAGGAACTTGAACAATTTATTATTGATTCAGATCCTGTAAAAGAATTTGAACCAGTTAAGCGTGAGATAAATTGGACTCTTGTGACAAAAGAGTGTGAAGAGTGTAATGAACCGTTTACTCAAACACATATTGCACAGCATTTTTGCGAAAAATGTCAGAAAAAGTCCGAAAAACTTAATAAACGCGAATCTGTTTCTCAGAGAATGAAAAAGAATCCATCTGTGGCTGAGTGCATAAACTGCCATAGCGATTTTTATAAAAGTGCTCCTACAATGTACTATTGCTCAGAATGTTCTACAACTGGAGGGCAGTTAGTTTCTACAGGGGAATACATTGAAGTAAAAACACCTATAATGCCACGTCCTCGAAACTGTGTTGAATGCAACAAAAAGTTCTACAGAACCGCTCCGGCTATGAGATACTGTAAATGTTGTTCACCAAAAGGCGGGGAATTAGTAGAAGAAGAAAAACTTGTTTCTAAACAAGCTACAAAAGATAAAAAACCAAAGTCAAATGCTTTAAAATTAATAAAATAAAAAAAGGCCTAATGGCCTTTTTTTATTTGTTTTTTAACTTTAAGTTGCAATATTTCCCTCTCTTGTTATAAACTATTAACTAAATAGCAGAACGTCAGTTCGGGGAGGAGGAGACAAATGAAGAAAGCGTACTTTTCACAGCGTATTTGGAAAAAGGACGTAAACGCCCTTACGGTAGCTGAAACGGCAATGTTAAGTAAATTATTTAATTATGCCAAACGTTTTGTGTTTCAAACGCTTGTCCGTCAAAAACGTTGGGAACGCGAATTACATAAGGAAAGCATTCACTTAGTCGTGAAGAGAAAGTTTGGCGTAAACGATTACGTGGCAAACAGTATTGTACGCGAATCTCAAGCTCTCCTAAAAGCCCAAACCGAACTAAATAAACTGTACATCAAACAAGCAGCTGAAAAGATTAAAAAAATAAAGAAAAAGTTAAAGAAAGAGTGCTCCTTTTTGACCACTCTTCGCAAGATAAAAGAGAGCTGCTTCAAAGGAAACCTGTGGTTTCCCAAAAATAGAAACTACGTTTTACATCCAAGTGGAGTCGTTTCACTAGAATTAAAGAGTTGTTCCCTCATTTGGATGAATACCTACTTATTCGAACATCGATATCTGGATGTCGCGATTAAACGACTAAAAGCGAAGATTGGGCGTTTAGAACATCGTCTTTTTCGTCTAGAAGGCAAAAAAGAGAAGTTAACCACTCATATTTCGAGCGTGGTCTTCGGCTCAAAAAAGTTGTTTAAACATCAATTTACCAAAAAAGAGTTTGTACAAGATCATCAGTCTTGGAAAGAACTCTTTTTAGCTACACGAAACAAACAAGTACTAATTTCAGGGCGTAAAGATGCCGCAGCTGGCAATTTTGTCTTTACCTATCAACCAGATACAAAAGACCTACATATGACTTCCCTTTCGGGAAAAGTCGTGACGTTTTCAAATGTAGTTTTCCCTTATGGGCAAGAACAGGTCAATAACGCTGTTCTTCGTCAGCGAAATTGCAAAGACAAAAAAGTAAATGGGAAACCTATCTCCTGGTCTGTTGAAGATCACGGTAACTATTATATTATTAAATGTTTATTGGATGTCGAAGAAGATGTGTTCGTAAACTTCTCTACGTCTGATGGCGTTATTGGTGTAGATTGTAATGTGGATCACTTTGCCTGGACAGATGTTTCAAAGGACGGCAACTTTTTAGAAAGTGGAAAGTTCTCGTTTTCGTTACATAAAAAAGCAAACGGCCAATCAACAAAGATTCTTGAAGCAGAAGCAATAGCGCTTGTAGATTTAGCTGTTCGGAAAAACAAACCTATTGTAATGGAGGATATTGATACCACACTCTCCAAGACTGGGGACGCGTATGGAAATAAAAAGGCAAACCGTTTAAAGAGTGTATTTGCTTATCGTAAAATGGCGCAAGCCATTAAAAGTCGTGCTCAAAAGATGAGAGTCTCTGTAATGACCGTAAATCCGGCCTACACATCTATTACAGGTAAACTTAAATATATGCGTAAATTTGGTATCTCTATTCACCAAGCAGCTAGTTATACGATTGGCCGAAAAGGTCTTGGATATAAAGAAAAAGCACCACAGGTGCTTCGTCATCATATTGTGCGTGAACAACTACCCTACTGGAAACAGTGGTGGGCACTAAACAAAAAGTTAAATGTACGAACGGAAATGTTCTACCAACTGTTCGATGTAAATAAACCGTCTCAACACATCAACCTTACACACAAAGAATTAACAGAAAAAGAAAGCAAACATTTGAAGAAAGCTTTTGCGTAAATCATATACATATCTTGAACTTCTTGTACCAAATACTTACTAACGCTACCGGAGCAGATAGCGACTTTCTAGGGTTTGGGTGCATTACAAGAACGTTCAAATGATTCCATACAAATGAAGGTTGTCGTACCGACTACAAGCGCTTGCTTACATAGAAAGAACTGTATGCGCGGTTGTCCCGAAGGGACACTTCTGTAATTCGTATGGCTAACCGACCTCGTTGAACGGGAAGGGTTCTTAGAACTTTAAGGTTTTAAGAACCCCCCACTTCAAGCTTGCTAAGTGGGGGGTAGTTCAATTGTTTTAAAGCAACTTATTTAATAGCATCTTTTAACGCTTTACCTGCTTTAAAAGCGGGTTGTTTTGACGCTTTGATTTCAATTTCTTCACCAGTTTGTGGATTACGACCTTTACGTGCAGCACGCTCACGAACTTCGAAAGTACCGAAACCAATTAATTGTACTTTATCATCGTTTTTAAGTGCGTCTGTAATTGTATCGAATAAAGCATCAACTGCTTTAGTAGCGTCTTTTTTAGTAAGTTCTGATTTCTCAGCAACTGCATTGATTAATTCTGTTTTGTTCATATGTATAAACCTCCAAAATGTTATGTATGTAGCCAGTTTACCAGCCCAACATTAATATTGTAACGTTTTTTGCTTTATCCTTCAAAGAAAAAATAAAAAGAGTACTATTTTGTTAACAATTCCATAAAAAAAGAAAAGGCGTTGAATGACAACACCTTTTCCGTTAATAATTATCGATATGAAATTTCAGCACCTAATCGGTTAAGTTTTTCAATAAACTCTTCATATCCACGATATAAGTATCTAAGTGATTGAACAGTTGTAACTCCTTCAGAAGCCATACCAGCAATAATCATACTAGCCGCTCCTCGTAGATCATAACTGTCCACTTTACAACCAATCATACCTTTTTCATTTTCAGAACGTTGAATAACAGCAGAGTTATCATTGATTTTAATCTCAGCACCCATATTTCTTAGTTCATCTAAATGACGGAAACGGCTATTAAAGACTTTCTCAGATAAAATAGATGGAGTTTCCGCTAATGCCATTAGAATAGAAATTTGTTGTTGGCAATCAGTAGGGAAAGCAGGGTAGAAACCAGTTTCTACTTGAATTCCTTTTAAAGGCCCAATGTAAGAAGCTTCAATCCAGTCATCCCCAACTTCTACTTTAGCACCCATAGCTTCTAGTGCTTGAAGCGGAGCAGTTAAGTGTTCTGGACGGCAATGAGTTACTTTTACACTACCTTTTGTTGCAACACCGGCTACAAGAAGAGTGAAAGCCTCAATACGGTCAGGTTGAACATTAAATTGAATTGGATTCAAACGTTTTACACCACGGATTGTTAAGGTTTTAGGATTTTCGAATGTAATGTTAGCACCAGCTGCATTTAAAAAATCAACTAACTCAAAAATTTCTGGTTCAATAGCGATATTATGTAACTTCACTTCGCTTGGAGAGAAAACCGACGCGTAGATTAAATTTTGAGTAGCACCAACTGATGGTAAAGGTAAAGTAAATTGTCCTTCTAATCCATTAGAAGTAACAGTAATATTACCAGCACCCTTATCTACTTCAGCTCCTAAGCTTTTAAAACCATTGAGATGAATATCAAGAGGGCGAGAACCAATTACACAACCACCAGGCATTCCTACACGAGCTTCACCAAATCTTGCAAGTAGCGAGCCAAGGAATAGCGAAGATGCACGCAATTTATTTGTAAATTCTTCTGAAATAGGTCGGTTCATAATGTTACGAAGGTTTAACTTTACTACACCGTCTGAAAACGAACCAGTAGCACCTAAGTACTTTAAAATATCTACCATAACGTGAATATCAGTAAGATCAGGGCAATTAGCAATTTCTACTTCTTCAAAAAGAGGCAAAGAAGCCAATAGTGGTAGTGCAGAATTTTTACTTCCTTGTGTAGTTACAGTTCCAAATAGGGGAGTTTGTCCGGATACAACAACAGAATCAGATTTCGTTAGTACGCTCATATATATAATCGCCGCTCTAAGCGACTGTACACCTCTTTCAATTTTTAGTCGATATCAATTAAAAAATTATTAAATTTCAATTTATTTCCTTTATTTTTTGAATGAAAAAATATCTTCTTTTATAGTTTTTAACTATGAAATTATATTACATAAAAAACATAAATGAAAGAACCAATTTATAACTCTAAGAATTTTTATGTATAAATTCATAATTTCAGTTCTTTTCTACTAACTCAGATGTCCAATACGCTCTAGAAGAAAGGTCTAAGTTTTGTTCTACTTGTAAGGTATAGTCGAAAAGATCTTTTATATTTGAATTATGAGTAATCATAAAAATTTGCTTAAAAACACCGGTAAGTTTGCGAAGCGCATCTATAATTGTTTCCTGTCTACCTTCATCCATAGAACCCAAAACTTCATCCAATGCGAGGTAGTCAAAGTTCTTATGTTCTCCTTGAGAGGTTAAAATTCTACTAATAGCTAAACGCATACACAGCGCTATTAATTTTTGTTCTCCGCCAGAGAAGAGGTGGAAGGGTTTCTTAATACCGTTTCGATATACAAATACATTATAATGATCATCTAATTGAACCAAATCATATTTACCATCTGTTATAAATGAGAGTAGATCCTGCATTACACTTTCTAAACGAGGTCTAACTTTAGACATTCGATCAATTTTGTAATTTTTAAAGACTTCTTCTGTTTTTATTAAAAAAGCAAGCTTACGCTTTCGCTCTTCCATATCTTTAATTTTTAATTGGTTTTCATTACGTTCTTTCTCTAAATGTTCCATACGCATCTCTATATTCTTTCTTGATTCTTTAACCACAGAAAGGTCTTTTTCAGCCGAACGTAACAATTCAACCTCTTTATTAATTTTATCTTGGTGAGAACGGTATTCCTCTAAATCAAATTTTAGCTCTTTAATTGAATTCTCTAAACGTTGAATGTCATCATTGTTTAACTCGATTTTATTGTTTATTTCTTTTTCTTGTTGAAGAAGTTTAGGTTCTTTTGCTATCAGCGAAGAGAGAACGCTGAAACGTTCTTTTTTCTTTTGTAATTTTTCAACCTCGCTATTTAACAACTCAAATTCCTCTTTATCAAAGCTTATATCATTAAAATTATTAAGCTGCGCTTCTACATTTAAATAATCTTGTTTTTCATTTTGGAAATCTTGTTGCAACATTTTAAATTCATCCTGCAGTTTGTCTAATTTTCTACTTTCGTTTTCTAACTGTTCCTTCTTAAGTTTCAAAGAACTAATTTTCTTATATGTATCTTGTCTTCTTAATTCTCTTATTTCAATTTCTTTTGTTAACTCGTTATGTTTGGTTGCCAATGTTTCTAATTTATGTTTGTATTCATCAGTAAGTGTGTGAAAGTGTTCACCCATAGCACGTTTACAAACGGGGCAAGGGGAGTCTTCACCTACGTCTGATAAAGCATTTCTTTCTTCTTTAAAATGTTTACCTTGATTAGTCACATAAACTAATTCACTGCGAAAATATATTAAATCTTTATCAACATTAGATATATCATTTTCTAAGCGATTCACTTCTTCAATTACACTTTGTATTTGTTCAACATAGTTAGTATCAAGAATAGAGCCTTTCAATTTTTCCATACGTTCTTTCTTAGCGGTTAATCTCTTTTTGAGAGTAGAGATATGTTGAATGAGTTGTGTCTTTTGAACAAAGAGCAATTTTGTTTCTTGCATTTGTTGAAGTTTAAGAAGTGCCTCATCGTATTTCTTTATATCTTGCTCCATTTCCGAAAACTCGACTTTACTCTCTGCAATCTCTTTAAGCTCCTTATCAATGGAAGGTAGGCTCATTTCAGTTAAATACTTTCTTTCTTGAGTTCGCTCTTTAAAATTTGATAACAGCTCCTGGTATTTTTCGTAGGTGTTATCGAGAATATATTTTTGTTCTAGAAGATGTTTATAAGAGATTTCTCTTTCCTTAACAATCTGCTCCTGTCTTGTTAGGTTATCATTTGTAGTAGAAAGCGTTTCTTTCAGAGTGAAAGCCACCTCATCAAACTCAGAAGGACTTTTAATATGCCTTTCTTGTTCGTCAATTATAGTAATTAATTGGTTTTTGTCTGTACGAACTTTTTTTATAGCATCATCGATTTTATCTATTTTTAAAAGACGAGATATTTCTTTTTTTCGCTTTTCGGGACTCAACTTAATTAAATTATCAAAATCATCCTGCCTAGCATAAAAGGCATTTGTAAACGAAATTTGATCCATTCGTAAGACCTTATTAACAATGTGATCCGTTACCTCTGACTGACCACCGGTTATTAGTTCTTTACCATTAACAGAAAGTTTTGCTTTAGCTGTTGTTTCGTGACGATGCACACAATATTCATTTCCATCTTTTATAAACGTGAGTTCTATCCACCATTTTTGACTCTTTTTTGCTTGGTCATATTTTATTTCCGAAGCCTTTATTCCAGATATATTGCCGAATAAAGCGAGTTCAATTAGGGTAAGAATAGTAGTCTTACCAGCTCCATTGGGACCGTTAATATTCATAAGACCTTCTTCAGGGAAGCTCACTAATATAGAAGGGTATTGCCGCACAAATTCACCTTGCAGTTTAGTTATCAGCATTTTCAAGAACCTCCGTTAAGTAGGGCATCATAAATTTTAGAAGTTCTTGCTTTGGAAAGTTAGGATCTTCAGGAATTTGGTTAACAAAACTTGATAGTCCATCTTGCAAACTTTCAAATTCTTCACTATCCATTTCTTTGGTTTTTACACTTTCTGATAACTCAACTTTGTTTTTAAAATCAAACTTAAAATATAAACAGCGGTCAATTTCATTACGGATATCGTCAGTAAGAAATAGGTGTCGATGCTTTAAATTTTTAGGTAAGTTTTTAATAACCAATCTTACAATACCATCTTCAACTTTCTCACTCTTGAATCTTTGGATAATTTGAGATTGTATATCCTCTATAAGCATTCCTTCAGCATTTATTTCTTTCATATCAATCATAGGTCTAACATTTAAAAATCTATTTGTTTTGATTACTTCTTTTGTATCTAAATCAATTTCAACAATTAAAACCCTTGGCTTTTTTTCTTGTCCAAAAGCCAAATGTTCAATTGGTCCTGGATAAATGATGTTATGGCCTAAATCTGTGTAAATGTGGTAGTCTCCTAGTGCAACATAATCCATTTCTTTGTTAATTAGATCATCAAGGTGAACAACGATAGAACTTTCATTCTCTGCATATTGAGGAATAGAAGAAACTCCGCAGTGGGTAACTAAAACGTTGACTTTCCCTTCAACCTTTTTAACTTTTTCTAATTCAGCCTTGAACGTGGAATTGTCATAAGAGGAGGGGAGACAGTGACATACAACATCATCAATTCCATCAATAGTACATTGTTCATACAACCCTCTAAATACAGCAATGACGTTTTGCATTTTACCTAATTTAAAAAGTTCATTGCCAACCCCAGCCTTTTTAGAGAAGTTGTGATTACCCGCTATTTCCAACCAAGTACGTCCGGTAGATGAAAAGCGTTCAACTTGATCCATATAAAAGTTATAATGTGCAGGGTTTTTATAACCAACTTCATTCATTCCATCCCCAGCGTGAATAACAAAATCCACTTCCTCTTCAAGCGCAATATCAATGGCTTGTGCAAATGCTTTATTAATATCAGCTGTACGTATGTTTTCACCGGTCTCAGTATATTTGTTTATCTTAAGTTCTGAAAACTCATTATGGAGGCTTGCATTCCCGCTATACCCATTATGCGTATCAGCGATATGCATAAATTTAATTTTTCTTGGCGACATATTTACACCCCGTTTTAGGTTTTTTCTGCGGGCATTATATTCTAAAGGAGCATTGAAAAATAAGTACCGAAGAAAAGGTTATGAATTAGCGGTTATAAAAACTCTAATTATTTAGATAGAAAAAGAGAATCTTTGAAGAGGGTAATACTATTTGCTTAATTAAGCATAATAAGAAACAGGTTGGTGTATCCAACTATCCAAGAAGCTCTTTGGAAAATCATTGCTAATCACAAAAGGACTGATAAAAAATATCAGTCCTTTTGTGATTAAGTAAATAACGAAAAATTAGATGAAGTTGTAGTAGATGGCATTTTTCTTTTAAGGTTTTCTATGTATTGGTTATATTCGAAGATTTTTATAGGAAGAGCAAAAGGAGAAGTAGGGGAAGAAATGATTGCTTCGCCCGGCATTAATTGATTTATATCCATTTCTAAGTTTTTAATTGATTTTTGAACTCGACCCTTTAATAAATCAAAGTCAGTTTCGTCAGATATACCCAAAATGATGTGTGTATTCATTTGAGATAATACAACAGGATCCATTAGTTTTGCTTGTTGTGTAATTGCAATCAAGCCTATCAAAAACTTGCGGCCTTCATTTACCACGCTTCTAAATACATTTCCTTCTGTATCCTCACCCTTACCAAGCACACGTTGACACTCTTCAAGAACTATAGCGATTGTAGGATATTTTCCTTCTTCAAAACCTTTTCTATCTTTTTTATAGAGATCTTTTTGTCTTTCTAGAACTTCACTTGTTAAAAGAGAGGACAAGAATAACTCTTGAAGCCCTGAAAGGGAAGCCATATCGACTAATACACCTTTTCCGTTAAGTAAATGACCAATGATAAATTCCATATCGTCTTGTTTTTCATCAGCTACTAAGAAAGTAGAGCGGGCTAACCTTTGTAATTTAGACTTTGTGGCTTTAATCGTATCCACGTGAGCGCCACCTCTAAAGATATCCCTTAAAAGCTTAGGTTTTGAACCAGTTCCTTTCCCCAAGTGTGTAACAAAATCTTGTAAACCACCTATATCATCGTCTTCAAAAGGCTTACCATTCATTATGAAATATTCCTCTTCATCATATGGTGTTTCAACTAGTACTTGAAACCAATTATCTCTTAAGACCGCTTGAGCCTCTGTCATAAACCTTTCCTGTGGTTCAGTCCATCTCATTTGTTTGCGAATATTCATAAGGGAGTCCACAGTTACTCGTTTATAAGCAATTTTAATTTTGTTATCACCATCTCGACCATCTTGATTGTATATAACTAAACGTTCTTTTTGCAGGGGATGACGCTTTAAGTCTTGGATATATTCACCGTGAGGTTCAAAAATAAGAGGGGAAACTTCACCTTTACTCTCTAACATTACACCGTTAAGGACTTTCATTGTATTTGATTTACCGCCACCGGTTCTAGCCGTAATAAATGTATGTGTGCTCAGAGCTTTCTTAAATATACCAGCTTCTAAACCGAGTACTTGGCTTCCGGAGCGGAGGTGACCAATCTTTAAGTCACCCATTGTCCGTTGAAGAGGACCATCAAAATCTTGAGGAACTAATTTTCGTACTCTTGAGAAGACAGAAATTGGGGTTCTAGCTGAATAAAAACCATTTTCCCTTGATACACCAAGGATTTCACATTCAGCTATATTAAATCGTTGTTCTTCTCTTTGGGCTCGGAAAGGCTCGTCTGGATTTTCGTGTTCATCACTAAGATCTCTATTTTTTTCAAAATAGTTGTGCTCTCTAGCCATTTCTAGCGCCCAAGCAGCGTTACCACCATATTTAATTTCATTTACTCTTAAAAAGTATTTCTCATTTGAAAAGGGTTCTTCCGATATTAAAATTTCACCATTTTCAATAGGTGTTTTTATAAATTCATTATCTGTACGCGTAAGAGCATCGTAAGCAAACTTTAAATTAGCAATGCTACCGTCAAAAATGTGACCGCCAATAAATTCTTTTTCATACATAAGCAATACACTCCACATTCAATTAAAAATGACTTTCCCACAGCTCTCTAACTTCTTTTGAGACGTAGCCCATAAGATGAGAAATTGTTTCTTTATCATCCAATGTTAGGGAACTAAGAAAGTACTCAATGTTTTTTGGGTTTTTCATCGTCTCTAAAATGAAAATTAATTCTTCTTTCAAACGTAATCGCCCCTAAAAATTCACCTACCAAACGACATTACATCTAGTTGATCGTGATATATGGTAAACAGCTCATCAGTAAAAGCTCGTGATATGCCACGCTTTCTACATTCAACTTTAAAATCTTCTAAACAGCTTAAGAATTGCTGTTCACTTATACGAACTTCATCGTGAATCCATTGAAGAGGGTAGGGATAGCCTTGATTCCCTTCGTTGTAGCAGTATGAAGCTATTAATTTAATCGCAGTTTCAGGGTTAATATCATCTGGTAAAACTAAATCCAGACGGAAGATGAGGTCTATATGTTTGCGGAATTTTACAAAGTAGGTTTTTTCAGTTTCGTAGTAATAGTACCAATTTGATTCGATACTTTGTTTTTTCATATGAGAAGTTAGAATCATCGGGATAGGCACATTATTTTTTAATAAAGAAGTATCTTTAGAAAGTCCGGCTAAGATAATTCCTTTATCTTTAGCTTGTTCGCATAAATCATCAAAGAAGTGTTTATTAGTAGAAATAACACCAGATATCATTGAACCATCGAATAATATGATATCTCCTTTTCCCAAGTAGGAAATAAGGTATTTTACTTTGTCCCATTCAAGAAGCGTTCTTATTCTTTCCGTAGCTTTATCGAAATCTAAATGACCCTGTGGCTTTTGACCAGTGACATTTTTATAGTATTCATTATGACGTTTTTTGTAATTATCCTTAGTCAGAATCTCCACTTTTGTTCGGCTTATTTCAGTGTGTACTAGTTTATCTTCCTGAAAAAGTTGGAAACCGCTATTAATAGCAGAGAATACAAAACTTTTACCTTTTACAGAATGATGACTTCCATCTATAGCTGCAAGTACATTACTATGATTTCTGGCTTTAAAAGGCATTAGGTTATAAGCATCTTCTAATTCAGAATCATTCCGTAATTGACTTCTTACAGTTTCCATAAATTCCGCAGCTCTTCTAATAGAGTGTTGATCAATAACAAAATGCAAAAAAATTCTCCTTTCATTGTTAGTACTAAGTTCATTAAAAAGAATTATATTTTCTCTCCACAACAAATTAAAAGGGCCCAAGTTTGGCATAAACCTTGGAGCCCTTTTAATCTTTATTATTTATCCTTTTTGTTGTCTGTAGGTTCTTCTAGAACTTTGAAATCTGTTAATACTTTTCTTGTTATTCCATTTCCTTGCTGTTCTTTATAAAAACTATAGGATACTATAGCACCTTTGCTTACTTTAGGAAGTTTATACCCTTCGGTATAAATAGTCTCAGCATTATCTGCTTTAGACTCAGCTTGAATCTCAATGTTTTTAGAATCTATCTTTTTAACATAGGTTCCTGTTTTCTGTACACGGAACTGTTTAGAACTAAATAGTCCGTGGTTTTTAATTGTAACCATTTTAAGCCTATATCCATCAAAGTAAGGTAGACGATAAGTATCACCGCTATTTAATGACAGTTCTTTGTCTTGATATTGAAAATATACTTTGCCATTCTTATCTACTTGGTTGACTTGAAGGGAAGTTCCAGCGTTTTTAAAAGAAAAAGGGAACGAACTAACTGGCACCATATTCTCTTGTTTCTCATATGTATCTTCACCACGATCATAAATTACCATTAGAGGTGTGTATTGCGTAGGCATTAACGCTTCTTCACGTAAATAAACATTATTGTCTTTTTTGTCGTATTCCCACAACTTTAGACTTTCATTTAAAGAGTCAAAACCTTTTTTATGAATGGTGAACTGATGCTCTTTCACCGTGAAAAAAATCGTTTTGTTTATAGGGAAATCAGCAATGTTTTGAGTCTTGGCATAGTTATGATCAACATAAAAGCTTTGTATGATTAAAAAGAGAAGGCCAACCACAACAATTATCGTCCAAAGTGGTGAAGTTTTTTTGAAGATTTTCACCTAATCATTCCTCCGTATTGTCATCATCTTCTTGTTCTTGATCGGATAATCGAGCGATTGTTTGAGCACTATCATTTTCTCTAAGGTTAATAACTTTAGTTCCTTGTGCATTTCTGCTGAACTGGGATAAGCTTTCAGCTCTCAATTTGATAAGGGAACCCTGAGTAGAAAGAACATACACCGCATCTTCAGAATCAATAATAAGTGCCCCGACCACATTACCAGTTTTATCATTGGTTTTAATAGCTTTGACACCTACACCTCCGCGAATTTGCGTTTTAAATAAGTTAAGCTGAGTTCTTTTACCATAGCCATACTCAGTAATTACAAATAAGTCTCCGAAAGATTCCTCAATATCAGACGAAATAACGTAATCACCTTCTCGTAGGGAAATACCTTTTACGCCTTGTGTATCTCTACTCGTTTGACGAATTTCTGTTTCAGAGAACTTAATTGCTTGCCCGAATCTAGTAACCAATACAATGTTATTTGCCCCATTTGTAAGGGATACGTTTACCAATTTATCCTTTTCTTCTTCAAATTTGATTGCCACTATTCCAGTTCTACGAATGTTTTTATAATCAGCAAGCGAAGTCTTTTTAACCTTACCTCTAGCAGTAGTAAAGAATAAAGAAAGGTCATCGCTAAAGTCTTTTACAGACACAACAGATTGAATTTGTTCTTCATCTTCAAGTCCTGGTAGTAGGTTAAAAATGTGAATGCCTTTTGCGTTCGATTGTGTCTCAGGAATGTCATATCCTTTTAAACTATAAACTTTTCCGTGGTCTGTAAACAATAGAAGATGATCGTGTTTATAAAGAATATCCAAATGTTTTACAAAATCATCATCATCTAGCCCCATTGAACTAACGCCGCGTCCATTTCTTCTTTGAGTTTTATAATTTGATTCCATTGTAGTTTTAATGTAGCCGTTATTACTAACCGTTACAACAACACGTTCGTTTTGAATAAGGTCTTCAATTGTGATATCACCAACAGGAGGGAGAATGGCTGTTTTGCGGTCTCTTCCGTAGTCTTCTTTAAGGCGCTCTAGATGATTAATAATTACCGATTTAAGCACTTCTTCATTTTCAATAATTTCTTTTAAACGATTAACTTCTTGATATAAGTAATCAGCTCTGGTTTTAATTTTTGATTGTTCCATATTGGAAATTGAGCGAATTTTACGATCCATAATATAGACTGCCTGGTCTTTATCTATTTTTAAAAGGTTCATTAATCCGTCAATAGCTTCTTGATCAGTGTCAGCTTGCCTAATGATTTTTAAAGTTCGGTCTAATTCTTTTAATGCTTTAGTTAGACCTTCAAGCTCACGGAATTCTTTTTCGTGTTTTCTTAAATCATAGGCAGCTTCCCTAGAAAACACTTCTTTTTGATGTTTAATGTATTCTTCAACCATTTGTTTTAGGTTTAAGCAACGTGGCCTTGTTTTACCTTCTTCAGTTGGGATTAAAGCTGTGTTATTAATGGAGATGGTAGTTTGAAGGGATGTATATTTGTAGAGGTGATTTAAAACCACTTGAGGATCTACACCTTTTTTTAACTCAACAATAATTCTCATACTGTCTTCTGTAGAGTCTTTATTATTATCTTCATAAAGACGATCTTTTTTAGCGAAATCTAAAGCTTTTTTTGGTTTGTTTACATAGAAACGTTTCTTTTTTTGACCTCTATTTTTATTTTTAAATTCATCATACATATGCTGTATTGTACGAATTTCTTCTTTAATGACGTGTTTTCCAACTTGATAGGGTAACTGTGTTATAACAATGGCTGCACTACCATCAATCTCTTCAATGTGAGCCTTGCCGCGCACAATAATAGTTCCTCGTCCTGTTTTAAATGCTTTTTCAATACCTTCCTCACCAAAGATAGTTCCAGCAGTAGGAAAGTCAGGACCTTTAATATATTTCATTAATTCATCAATTGTAATATCAGGGTTATTAATTTGAGCAATAATACCTTCTACAACTTCTCTTAAGTTATGAGATACCATATGACTAGCCATACCGACGGCGATACCCGAAGTCCCGTTTACAAGTAATTGTGGGAACTTAGCAGGGAGAACAACAGGCTCTTTATTTCGTCCGTCATAGTTGTCCCTAAAATCAACTGTATCTTTCTTCAAGCCATCTAATAGCTCTTCGGTTAGCTTTGCCATTCTAGCTTCTGTATAACGCATTGCAGCGGCTCTGTCTCCATCCATAGAACCAAAGTTCCCTTGTCCTTCAACTAGGGGAGCTAGCATATTCCATTCTTGCGCCAACCTAACTAGCGCATCATAAACTGATGAGTCACCGTGAGGATGGTATTTACCAATAACGTCCCCAACAATACGAGCACTTTTATTATATGGTTTACTGTGAGTCATACCTAAATCTGACATAGCATATAAAATACGTCTGTGTACAGGTTTAAGTCCATCGCGTACATCAGGTAATGCCCGAGAAGTAATTACACTCATTGCATAATCTAAAAATGAGCTTCGTAATTCGTTTTCTATAGGTCTTTCTTCAATGTTTTCATCTGGTCTCAAGACTTTACACCTCTTTAAATATCAATATCAGCTTTATGAGAATTTTCTTCAATGAAACGTTTTCTTTCAGCAGGAGTGTCTCCCATTAAGGCTTCAAAGATGTCATTAACTAATTCAGCATCTTCAATTCTTACTCGTACCAGAAGTCTTTGTTCTGGATTCATCGTTGTTTCTTCGAGTTCATTTGCATTCATTTCACCAAGACCTTTATAGCGTTGAACAAATCCGTTAGGAAACTCCGCTTTTGCTTTTTTAAGTTCCTCTTCATTTCTGGCGAACTTCAGAATTTTACTACCACGCTTAATACCGTAAAGAGGGGGTTGAGCTATGTAAATGTGGCCATTATCAATTAGAGGTTTCATATATCGATAGAAGAAGGTAAGAAGAAGGGTTTGAATGTGAGATCCGTCAACGTCTGCATCGGTCATAATAACAATCTTGTGATAGCGGATGTCTTCAATGTTAAAGTTATCACCCATACCAGCACCAATAGCAGCTGCGATGTTTCTAATTTCAGCATTATCGAGGATTTTCTTAATAGATGCTTTTTCGACGTTTAAGATTTTACCCCTTAGAGGCAAGATAGCTTGGAATACAGAATCAGCTGCTTTTTTTGCTGTTCCTCCAGCTGAGTCACCTTCGACAATGTATAACTCTCTTAGTTCCGGAGGAGTACTTTGACGACAATCAGTTAGTTTAGGTGGCAACGAGAAAGAACTATCCTCGCGTTTTGATTGCTGACGAATAGCTTGTCTAGCACGCTTCAACGTCATACGTTCATTATAGGATTCCATTACTTTATCAAGAATTAAATTTAACTCTTTTGGATTTTCAGCTAAAAACTTAATAAATTGTTCTTGGACAATTTTTTGTACAACAGGTTTAGCTTCAGGATTCCCTAGTTTTGTTTTCGTTTGACCTTCAAATTCGGGGTTTGGAACCTTTACAGAGATAACACTTACTAGTCCAATTCGAGTGTCGCTACTTTCAAGTTGTTCATCTCTTTGAGTACTTTTAATTAAGTTCTTTTCATCGATAATTTGTTTAATAACTTGAGAGATAGCCGATTTAAAACCTGTTTCGTGTGTTCCGCCCTCATATGTCTTAATGTTGTTTGTAAAGCTTGTTATGTGTTCTTTATAGTCGGATGTATATTGGAAACCTACTTCAACACGAATATCATCTTGAATATCAGTTAAGTGAATAACATTTTGATGAAGCGGCGTTCTTTTACGGTTGAGATAAGTAATGTAGTCTAGAATTCCATTTTCGAATAAGAATTCTGCAGATTGGTATTCACCATTCTCTTGAACTACACGTTCATCTGTTAATGTTATTTTTAATCCTGCATTTAAAAATGCACATTCTCTTAGTCGGTTATAAATGGTTTGGTAATCAAATTCTGTTGTTTCTTTAAAAATTAAACGATCTGGTTTGAACCAAATAGTTGTTCCAGTATCATTTTCATCTGTATCACCAATGACTTCTAATTTTTTAGTCGTCTCACCACGACTAAACTCCATATAATGAATTTTGCCCTCTCTACGAACAGTTACTTTAAAACTCTCTGAAAGGGCATTAGTAACCGATGAACCTACACCGTGTAAGCCGCCTGATGATTTATAAGCACTTCCTTCTCCACCGAATTTACCTCCAGCGTGTAGTACAGTTAAAACGACTTCAACTGTAGGGATACCTTTTTCTTTATGAATACCTACTGGAATACCACGGCCTTTATCAGCTACAGTTATAGAATTATCCGGATGGATGGTTACATTGATTTCTTTACCAAAGCCACCCATATGCTCATCTATACTGTTATCTACAATCTCCCATACAAGGTGGTGCAATCCTTTAGAAGATGTAGAACCAATGTACATACCTGGTCTTAATCTGACAGCTTCTAAGCCTTCTAAGACTCTAATTTGGTCTTCACCATATTGCTGTTTTTCATTACTCAAGAAATTCACCTCAATTGGTTTATCTAAAAATCTGGAAAGGACTTCTTAAATATATTTTTAAGAAATTGTATGAAACCTTTATTTTAAAGGGAAAGCGAGGGGTTTGTATGACTGAATGGAGCGAAGATTTAAAATACAAAACTGGTTGGTTTGCTTGCAAAGTGACATCTGGACACGAAATGAAAGTAGCCAACGAGTTGAAAAAGTTAATTCAACATCCTAAATGGAGCCAATATATATTTGCTGTTTTTGTGCCTACAGAAAAAACGGTAGATAAGAAGGGGAAAGAGAAATTAAAGGTTCTTATTAAGGAGAATATTTATATCAAGATGGTACTTACGCAAGATGTATATAGTGCTATTAAAATTGAAGGTTTTAGAACACCGCTTCCACCAAAAGATCCGTCACCGGTTCCAGAAGAACAAATGCAGGGTTTATTTCGTTTTAGAAACGACTAATCTAATTTTGAAGAGAATTAATTGGGTTTTCGAAGTGATAATAAATTAATTGTTATAAACTATAATTATAAGAAACCAAAACAAAAAATCTTTGCTTATAAAAAGCAAAGATTTTTTAATTCATTTTAGGTGGTTGTTGAGGTCTGAAATAATTGTATTCTCCTAGCAGTCTTTGTTCTGCTCTCAATTTTAAGGCAGTAGCAAGCGAGTTTTCCTCATCTGGAGAAAGGTTAGAGGATAAAAAACCTCTTCTTGTTTCTATATTCCCTACAGGAACAGGAATTCTTTCACCCTCATCAGTTACACTGAGAACTTCACCAGCAAATAAAAAATCCTTTACAGTGTAAACATTTCCGTTGTGTACTAAATATGATTCATCTTCATTTAATGTAATTGTTTTAACGTCATTTCCTTTTCTATCCTTAATATTTATAACCTTTTCTTTTGGTTTTTCTGCCATAGCCTTAATAATACCTCCGTTAGGTTATATCTAATTCAGTAACGAGATTTTAAGCTGATAATCTAATAAATATATGTAGTTTACCCTATAATAGCTAAATATATTTGTCTTTCTTAATTTCGCCTATTAGATACTTTTCTTTTAGAAATTCTATAAAATAAAATATAGTTACAAACTTAAGGAATTCCCAGGTTTCCTTAAGTGAAATTTAACCTCATAATATCCTCAATGTTCCTCTTTAAAAAGGTAGCTTCTACAGCTGCCTTTTTTTGTATTTAAAACTCCTCCTCAACTTTTTTACAGTGCGAAAAGTAAATGAAGTAGAATAGTACCTATTCAATTAAAAGGATATAAATTTAAAAATTTAATGTAAATAGTGTAATTCATATTTTTTGTTACTTTCACGACATAAGAATTATATAACGTTTTCAGATATTTGTTAATCCTAAAATACTTGATAATATAAATTTTTATGAAGTTTTATCATTTAATGTAAAAATGTACTTTTTTAACGAGGATGGTACTGCAATGAATCCAAAAAATAACAGTAATTTTATAAAATTAGAAAATATATACTTCAATGTTACTGGAGCAGATGGAGTAGGGAAAGATAGTGTTTTAAAAAACATTCTTGAATTATTAACTGGTTATAAAACATTCAGAGAACCTGGTGGCACAGAAGAAGCCGAAGTAATTAGAAAAATTATTCTATGTATTAGTGATGTAGAACGCGAGAGTTATTTTAAGCACGCCAAAACTTTTAATTTACTCCCTTTAACAAAAGATTATATAAATAAAGCTTATGAAATATTTAAAGTAAGCGGTAGTCTTAACCAAGCGGATGATAAAACTGTAGGTTTAATGGAAGCTTATTTATATGCTGCTTCAAGAAATGAGACTAACAATAAACTTGTTACACCATTATTAGAAGAGGGTTTGACGGTAATAGGTTCGAGAAGTGTGGCTTGCTCTATGGCATACCAAGCAAACGGTCGTAATTTGGGTTATGAATTGGTATGGAATATTAACAAACCAGCATTAACTAAGACACCAGATTTTGAAATTTATTTAGATATACCTACTGAATTGGCAATGGATAGGTTGAGCGGTAGAACAGGCAAACAAGATCGCTTGGACAACGAGAGTTTTGAATTTCACAGAAAAACAAGAGAAGGGTACTTAGACTACTATGAAAAGTACTGTCCTTATCCTGTTTATAAAATAGATGCTTCAGGCACAATTGAAGAAAATACACAAAAAGTTCTTGATGTGCTTAATAAATATAGACAAAACTAAAAAAATGATAGTACCGCTCTTAATTTGTAGAGTAGGTACTATCATTTTTTAGTCTTGTTCGCGATCACGATTTCTCTTTTCACGATAGAGGATATAGCATTTCGCAGTTTGTGTGAAGCTTAGATCCATTAATGTATATTCAACTAAATCCTGTATTTGTTCAACGTTAGGTACAGTCTCAATGTGTGAACGAACAATTCTTTCAATAACTGATTCTGTTACTTTTTTAGCAATATCAACATTGCCCTCATTAGATTCAAAAAAGGCTTTTGAAATGGCATTTTGTATTCGATTTCTATCAAATCTTACAATACGACCATCTCGTTTAGAACACTTTTTAATTGCATACATATTGAACACCTCCAAACTTAACTCGATGCTCCTATATGGTAATAGCAAAACAGCGAAAATAAAGAAAAAAGTAAAAAAGAAAGATTCTATCAATAAGACAGAATCTTTTTTGGTTTATTTTCTCTCGTATATAGTTTGGAGCTTTCCTTTTTCGTCCTCTTCAAAATGAAATTTGAAAGTCTGAAATTTACTAATTGAATTAAAATCTCTCTCATTAAACGAATCATCATAAAGAACCATCTTTGTCCCATTCGGAATTTCTTCTTCCATTCTTTCTAATTTATTAACAAATAGAAGACCTAACATTCTATCTTTATGTTGCTTATAGAATTCTTCGTCTTGAGTAATCATCCATAACGGGGAAGAAGGGATGGTATCGAAAACCTCAAAGCCTTCAATAGCGGGGATAGTAGGGCCAATTGGACCAACATCCTCTAAATCATCTTCTTCATTCATTTCTTCCTCGTCCTCTACATCTAGACCTAATTCTTTAAGAGCCTCTTCTTCTTCAAGTATAGTGTTTTCTGTTCGTTCCAATACCGGTCTTTCCATTAAAATTTCTTTTAAATCTGCTCGAAGTTCTGTTCTATTAATTTCACCCTCAAATACAGGAACTAATAAATCTAATAGCTCTTCCATAATAAACAGTCGCTCTTCTTTTGGTACATAGTCTAAATATTGAGCGTGTCTTTTTAAAGCTATTCGTGCATCTGCATAATCTCTAATTCCCTCTTCTTCAAGGAAATAAAGTAGGGTAAAAGCATCTAAAGAAATGGCGTTTTTCTTCAACTTCTCAAAAATTATACCCGCATTTTCTTGATAAGCCTCAAAAAGATCATTCACGTCTAAGTACCAAGGCTTTCCGTCTTTCTCTAAAACAGGCATCCTTATAACCATTACTTTTATTTTAGAGATGTTTTGAAGTTTTCTACCCACTGATAATGTACCTTTTCGGCCAGCGTCATCCGGATCAAAGATAGAGTAACCTATTTTTAATTTTCTCGAATCTGCTTCACGATAATTTTCAAGGATAACAGCGTGTTCATCTTTAAACCCTTTCGAGCCCATTGTCTTTAATATAGGCTTATGTTTAAGAAGTTCATAAAGTCCACGTTCTTTAAAGATGGCTATAAGAGCTTCTTCGGTATTATCACCCTCTACAAAATAAAACTCTTCTTGGTTAACAATGTTTTGTAAACTAGTAGGGGTATCATAGTAACCATCTAATCTTTTATGCTTAATCTTTGCGTTCTTATTAAAGTTCTTCCCATACAGACCAATAATTCTGTCTCCATACGTATAAGGAATAATAGCGTGATTTCTATAAGCGTCAATTATTCTACCGTCGTCTAATTTAATACAGACTCGAGCGTTTAATATATCTTTATCACTGAACTTCAACTTTTTGAGCTTTTTATAAAGCATATTATTGTCGGGAGAAGATGGCGTAATTCCTATTTTGCTAGTGATTTTATGATCTTGAAACTCTTCTTTTGTATATACATACTTAAAGAAACGTTCCTCTAAATAATAGTGATCTATTTTGTCAGCGTATTTACCAACCTCAGTTGCTAGGAAATGATAGTAATCAACTGTTGCTTGTAGGATTTTTTGTTTCACATCTTCTTTGTATACGGCTTTCTTACTAACATCTGCAAGCGATATACCTAATTCCTTTTCGAAATGTTTAACAAGGAATCTTACAGCAGGCCAAAAGAATATTTTAGACAATTCAAATTCCACTGCAACTTCTGGACTCACTCCTAAAATTAAGCACATAACAAATTCAACAACATTTAAATGTCTATCAGAACCGCATCCTCCATAGCAATGAAAAGAATACTTTTTATTGTTTAACACAAAAGCATCGCCTCTTTGTTGCTTTTTTTTGTGTCCTGGAAACGGGCAATATGTAGCGAAAGTAGGATTATGGTCCTTGAAGACGGTTCTTAAATTGCCTTTGTAATCAAACGCACCAGGTGCATTTTCTTTAAAAACCTCTTTGTCAAATTCAGGCGCATTAACGCAAACCTTATAAACCGCTGATAGGGGAATACCCGATGCTTCAAATCGTTTGAGAAATTCTTTACCAGTCATTATTGAGATTCACCTCTCCGTTTTTTTAAAAAGTATAATTAAAAAGTGTAATTAGGTGGAAAAAAACTAAAATTAGAACTGAATATCCAACACATCAAAATTACTAATAGATAGTATTTGATCGTAGTTTATGAATCGTGCTTTATTATGGAAAATAAAGTGAGCTGGAAGGTATTCAGGAGGAGGTAAAATATATTTGTATTTCTTAATCGAGGTAAGTGGTTGATTTAAGAAATAATGAATTCTTGCTTTCCCATTTTGGTAGAAGGGAACTCTATCTAGCTGTTCTTGAAATAACAAAGCAATATCGCTAATCATATCTGAAACTTCATCGTCAGAGAATTCTCCTCTAATGTGTATGGAAGTCACAAATCCTTTTTGATTTCTTTCTAACTTATAAGCTCCAGTTTTTATAGCTAGCATTTGTCTAGCAAGTTCGTCTATTTGAGTAAAGGAAAAGAAATAACTGTATAACCACAAGTAATCTTTGAAGCTGTTACGAAAAGGATGTGAAAAATATTTTTCGGACAAATGCATAATAAGGTTATTTGCTTCCGAATACATAGTAAATAGGTTTGAAACAGTTCTTTCAAAGCTTTTCCAAAACTCATCATATTCTATATTTTCGCTTGTGAATTGATTTTTAATAGGGAAAAGATTGTGGTTGGTAGCGGTATCTTTACCACCGTTTATAGTTAAATAAATTAACTTTAATGTATCACACGGCTTATTGAATAAAATGACATCTCTATCAGCTCTATATGGAAATCCTAGGTGGGAAATAGAGTAGAACTGATTTTCTTTGAATAACCGTGGATGCAAGAAGCGGATTGGCCTCTTTTCACGCATTAGTTTATTGTAGATATTTTTTAAAGCATCCGGAGTTTCATTATGAGGAATAATCATTATTGGGAATTGCAAAGATTGAAGTTGGGAGTAAAAATTAAAAAACCTAAATGTTGTCTTTGAAGGCTCAGCAGAGAATAACGTTTCTAATACTAAAAATTTAATTTGCTTCTTTTCAAAAAAGTATTGGATAAATAAAAGCTTAGTATAAAATTCAGCAATTAGCATTTGTGCTTCTTCTTCTGTTTTTTTCTTGTTTTGAATTTCAGCCTCTACATAAATATCTATAAAGTGAATAAGAGAAGGCAAATGGAATGTAACAAAAGGATTTTCTTTAATTGCGTAAATAACAGCAGATAATAACCCGTTTAATGCATCTTCGGTATGCTTAGCGGGTTTTTTCATTGGAAATGGGAAGTTAGCTTCGAACTTCTCAAGTGACTCAATTTGCCTGTTAATTTCAATACGTTTCTCCATCCAATCAGTTGTTTGTAAGAATTTCTCTAACATTTTTAATTGGTTTTTCTTATCCTGAATAATTCTTTGAACACCATATAGCGGTAATTGTCTTATATCTGGTGTGAAGATTGGAGGAATGTGAAGGCCGAAGTTCTTTTCCAATAACTCCATCTTTATAGCTTTTCGCAAATCAGAAGATACAGTCTCATTAAACAGGTCTTTAAATTTTTTCGGCTCAGTAAAGGAGAAAGAAAACCTTTTTTCTTCAAAGGGAAGGCTCATTAATTCCTGAAGAATGAAGGAGAGAGATAATAACTTCTCATTTGGAATTTGAGATACTTCGTTTTTCGATAAATATAAATTTAGGCACTGGACATATGGATCGAAAGTTTTTGAATCAATTAAAAATTTCGGTTCGTCAAAAAAAGGTTTTTTATTTAAATTTACAAAATCATTAACGTCAATATTATCGACCCATTTTCCAGGGGTAAATCGTTCGGTATTCAATCTAACACACCCCCTTGGAGTTTTAAAAAGAAAGAGGAGGAGAACAAATGGCACAAATCGGTAAAGAGTTAAAGAAAACAATTTCTCAATTCTCGAGCGCTTTTAAAAATGAAGA
>Ga0209463_1000329_pt1 | contig 40985 bp, 39 predicted proteins | sample AgamicMgSfrz_FD_187169 | JGI IMG/M metagenome (GOLD analysis project Ga0209463, IMG submission 187169) | Agave microbial communities from Guanajuato, Mexico - Mg.Sf.rz (SPAdes) (version 2) | ecosystem: Host-associated > Plants > Phyllosphere > Phylloplane/Leaf | place: Guanajuato, Mexico...
ATTCCAGCCCATTGATAAACGCGCGCCGCGATGCGGACAGCGATCTTCCAGCGCCTGCACCTGACCATCCTGATTACGCCAGACCACGATCTGCTCGCCAAGACGGGTGATGCCCACCGGCGCAGACTGGACTTCCCAGCTGGCCAGCACCGGATACCATAAGCCGCGCAAGCCTTTATCGAGATAGTGTTGAACTGCCGTCGTCATTGCCTTTCCCTCAGTAGCCGTTTACCTGCAAAAATGTCTGGAAGCTGACGTCGCTCCAGGGTTCGTCATGCTGGTCATACATTTTTATCGCGTTCAGGCCGTTAACCAGTTCCGGCAGCGTTTCCACGCCCTGCTCAAACAGCGTTTCCAGCTGCGCGATAAGATTGATTTCCCAGCTTTCCGGTGGACGGCTGCGGGTCTGCCAGATCAGATTTTGGTAAGCGCCGGGTTTGTGAATGTTGCCATTGCCGCCCTCTTTCGGCGGCGTAAACTGGCGGCTCTCCGGCAACGCCGGATTGAAATCCAGGTGTTCACTCATGCCACGGTCTCCTCGATAAAGGTAATTTGGATCTGGTTTTCCGTTACCCGTACCGGATAGCGATTGAGGTTACGTCCGCCGGGCCCGTGCAAACACTGGCCGGTTTTGACATCAAACACCGCCTCGTGCAGCGGGCATTCCACCTTCCCATCTTCGACAAAGCCCTGGCTCAGCAGCGCATAAGCGTGCGGACACACATCCTCCAGCGCGTAATATTCGCCGTCGATTAAATAAATCCCGATCTCTTTACCTTCTACCGTGCCGCTGTAGGGGAAATCTTCCTGCACCTGTTCTGCGTCACATACGCCTGTCCAGCTCATCGCGATCCTCCCGCCTGTTGTTTCATATATGAAACGCTGTTTCTTATTTAATACGGTCAATATAAAAGCGCCGGCATTTTCGTCAAGCGCTTATGTAACGGATTTGTTAATCAAGTGACATTTAATAGCTTAAATGTGGAAGCGATCACGAAAAGCGAGCGGAATTTAATCGCGGCGACTGTTTTAAAAGTGTGAACTGATGTTTTATGTGGCGCGTGATTTTATTAACGATAAATATATTTAGTGAACAGAGGCAGGCTAATAATCTTTATTTAATGCTTTATATGCGAAAAATAACGTTGATTATTTTCCTTTAAAAACAATGAGTTTCACCTGTTAAACCTGTTACCTTTGTAATGATAATGGCTGGAAACTAAATTAGCTGGCGAAAATATGCCGGAGGCAGAAAGGAAAACGAGCAGGATAATCAGGAGAATGTTTTATCTGGCGGGTAACAATAAATTTTTGATCGGCCTTTTTTAGCCAGAAAATAGCATTAATGAGTAAGATTATTCTCAGACACGCGTGATTGTTAATAGAGTGTTTAATTAAACCAGATAACTGCTGCGCAACGGGTACGCAGCAGCAGAAAAGCGTTAGCCTTTATTTGCCGCCTGCACGTGCAGCATATCCAGCGCGATGGTCGCCGCCGCCAGCGAGGTCAGATCGGACTGATCGTAACCCGGCGCAACTTCTACCAGATCCATCCCGACAATATTCAGACCCTGCAAACCCCGGATCAGCTTCAGCGCTTTATCGGTGGTCAGGCCGCCAATCACCGGCGTGCCGGTACCTGGCGCATGGGCCGGATCGAGACAGTCAATATCGAAGGTCAGGTAAACCGGCATATCGCCGACAATCTGCTTCACCTGCGTAATCACATCGTCAACGCCACGATCGTTCACCTGCGCGGCGTCCAGCACCTTATAGCCCAGACCTTTGTCGAACTCGGTACGAATGCCGATCTGCACTGAACGCTCAGGCGCGATCAGGCCTTCCTGCGGCGCATGGTGGAACATGGTGCCGTGATCGAATTTCGGTCCGTTGGAGTAGGTATCGGTATGCGCATCGAAATGCACCAGCGCCATCTTGCCAAAGTGTTTCGCATGGGCGCGCAGCAGCGGCAGCGTAATGTAATGATCGCCGCCGAAGGTCAGCATACGCTTGCCGCTGGCCAGCAGCTTCTCGGCGTGCGCCTGCAGTTTGTCGGTCAGATCCTGTGAGTCACCGAAGGCGTAAACCAGATCGCCGCAGTCGATGATGTTCAGGCGCTCGCGCAGATCGAAATCCCACGGCCAGCGGCAGCCTTCCCACGCCAGGTTGGTGGAGATCTGGCGGATCGCGCCAGGGCCAAGGCGGCTGCCCGGACGACCGGAGGTGGCGGCGTCGAAAGGTACGCCGGTAATCACCCATTCGGCATCGCTGTCATAAGGCTGGAAGTTCAGCGGTAAACGCAGAAAGCCAAAGGCGTTAGAAACCAGCGAGTTATCGTACTGATGTCCTAAGGTGTTGGTGTTATTCATAACAACTCCTTTATTCATGGCGGCATGGCCGACATGGCTGTTCAGATGAAAAAAATCCCCTCCGCGTCGTTAAACCCGACGAGGAAGGGATTGATGGGAAAGCTGGCGGCGATTATCGCCGCGCGGGATGCGGGCGGCAAGGTCATATCGTGACGCTGGCCACCGCATCGCCGTTTATTCGTCTTCTAAATAAGTATAGCCGTAGAGGCCCGCCTCGAACTCTTCAAGGAACTGCGCGCGCAGCTCTTCATCCAGTTCGGTCTGCTTAACCTGATTGCGGAAGAGATCCAGCAGTTCCTGCGGATTCAGCTGCACGTACTCCAGCATATCCGCCACCGTGTCCCCTTCATCCGACAGCTCGACTTCCACGCTGCCGTCCTGGAACGCATAGACGTTGACCGCTTCGGTATCGCCAAACAGGTTGTGCATGTTGCCAAGGATTTCCTGATAGGCGCCAACCATAAAGAAGCCCAGCATCGGCGGATTATCGACATCATATTGCGGCATCGGCATGGTGGTGGCAATGCCGTCGCCGTCGACGTAGTGATCGATGGTGCCGTCGGAGTCGCAGGTAATATCAAGCAGCACCGCGCGACGTTCCGGTTTTTTATCCAGCCCTTCCAGCGGCAGCACCGGGAACAGCTGGTCGATACCCCAGGCGTCCGGCATTGACTGGAACAGCGAGAAGTTGACGTAAATCTTATCCGCCATGCGCTCCTGCAACTCATCGATAATCGGACGATGTGCGCGGTTGCTCGGATCCAGATGCTGCTGAATATAGTGGCAAATACTGAGATAGAGCTGCTCTGCCCAGGCGCGCTCGGAGAGGTTGTAGGTGCCCTGCGAATAGCCGGTATGAATATCGTGCAGATCCATCTGGCTGTCGTGCAGCCACTCGCGCAGCGAACGGCGCGTGTTCGGCTCGTGCATCTCCTGCCAGGTTTCCCACATACTCAGCAGCGGACGCGGCGCGTCTTCTGCCGGTGCGGACGGCTTGCTGAATTCGCTGCGCTCAACGCCGATAATGTTGGACACCAGCACGGTGTGATGCGCGGTGACCGCGCGGCCCGATTCGGTAATCACCGTCGGATGCGGCAGGCCATGCTCTTCGCAGGCGTCGCCAATCGCCCAGATCACATTGTTGGCGTACTCATTCAGACCGTAGTTGACGGAGCAGTCCGACTGCGAGCGCGTACCTTCATAATCCACACCCAGGCCGCCGCCAACGTCGAAACACTGAATGTTGACGCCCAGCTTCGCCAGCTCCACATAGAAGCGCGCCGATTCACGCACGCCGGTGGCGATGTCGCGAATATTGGCCATCTGCGAACCCAGGTGGAAGTGCAGCAGCTGCAGGCTGTCGAGACGCCCGGCATCGCGCATAATATCCACCAGCTGCAAGACCTGCGAGGCGGAGAGGCCAAACTTCGACTTTTCGCCGCCGCTGGACTGCCACTTGCCGGAACCCTGCGAGGCAAGACGGGCGCGAATGCCCAGACGCGGCACCAGATTCAGGCGCTCCGCCTCTTCCAGCACCAGTTTTACCTCGGTCATTTTCTCAATCACCAGGTAAACTTTGTGCCCCATTTTCTCGCCGATCAGCGCCAGACGAATATATTCGCGGTCTTTATAGCCGTTACAAACGATCACCGTGCGCGTCATGCCAGCGTGCGCCAGCACCGCCATCAGCTCCGCTTTGGAACCCGCTTCCAGGCCCAGCGGCTCGCCGGAGCGGATCAGCGATTCGATCACGCGCTTATGCTGGTTAACTTTAATCGGGTAAACCAGGAAGTAGTCGCCGTTGTAGCCGTAAGATTCGCGCGCGCGCTTAAAGGCGGCGTTAATCGAACGCAGACGATGCTGGAGGATCTGCGGGAAGCAGAACAGCGCCGGTAAACGCTGGCCGTCGGCCTCACGCTCTTTTACCAGACGCGCCAGGTCAACGCGCACTTCCGGCATATCAGGATCGGGGCAAACGCTGATATGGCCCAGCTCGTTGACGTCGTAATAGTTGTTGCCCCACCAGGCAATGTTATAGGTGCGCAGCATTCTGCTGGCATCTTGATCGCTCATCGCCACCTCCTGCATCGAGCGCAGTTCACCCTGTTCGCCTGCTGACGAACCCTTGATATTCTTTATGTCGTCAGACATTGCGAACCTCAACATTAATTAGTGTTGCAGAATAATTAACAACTATCGCAGTTTGGCGTTGCCAGAACAAGCCAGCCTTTAGCGAGGTTGCCAGCATAAAATGCTGAACTGTCGCCTCAGCGAACTGCTGCATAGAATCAGTGTAAAACACGTCGCCGAACTCCGTGTTGCGGGACAGAAAAAGCATCAGCCAACCTTCAGTTAAAAAACGGAAGGCCCCCGGTCAAAACTGTAGCAAGTTAGCCTGCGCTCGTGTCGTGTTGATTACCGAAACAGAGAAAACTTCGGCGGATCGAATTGGCGGAGGAGCAAACGAAAAGAGACGAATGCACGTCAGTGCAGCGGAGAGAACCGGAAGAAAGGATAAAAACCTGGTTCATTACTCTTATCACCTCCACACATGTTGAACATGTGGAAAAAAGGCCTGAGGGTGAAAGTCAGATAGATTATCTGACGGGCCAGACGCCTGAAGCGCCCATTTTTCGCTGAAAACAGCAGCCGCGTTTTATACCGCCCGGCGTGGCAAATTGCAAAAACAAATTATGTAAGCTGTGGTTGCTATCAGAAAATTCTCCTGTCTGCCGATAAGCAGAAAGCACGACCCAACAAAAAAGGGCTGGCAATTCGCTTACAGAGTAACCTAAAATAGACGTCCAGATGTTAATCCGTCTAAACTGGTTAACTTCTGCGCTGCACATGGCTTTGCCTGAAAGGGGCGTTGGATCGGGCGAAGTCTTCCTCCTGCGCCAGGCAGTTGTTAATTAAACCGTTTTAGTAAGGTAAAGAATAAAATGGCTAAACACCTTTTTACTTCAGAGTCCGTATCAGAGGGACATCCTGATAAAATCGCCGACCAGATTTCGGATGCGGTGCTTGATGCGATCCTCGCTCAGGATCCGAAAGCACGCGTGGCCTGCGAAACTTATGTGAAGACCGGTATGGTCCTGGTTGGCGGTGAAATCACTACCAGCGCCTGGGTTGATATTGAAGAAATCACTCGTCAGACCGTGCGTGATATTGGCTATGTTCACTCCGATATGGGCTTTGACGCCAACTCCTGCGCCGTACTGAGCGCCATTGGCAAACAGTCGCCGGATATTAATCAGGGCGTTGACCGCACCGATCCGCTGGAACAGGGCGCGGGCGACCAGGGCCTGATGTTCGGCTACGCGACCAACGAAACCGACGTGCTGATGCCAGCGCCGGTAACCTATGCGCACCGCCTGGTGCAGCGTCAGTCTGAAGTGCGTAAAAATGGCACGCTGCCGTGGCTGCGCCCGGATGCGAAAAGCCAGGTGACCTTCCAGTACGATGGCGGCAAAATTGTCGGTATCGATGCGGTTGTGCTCTCCACGCAGCATGCTGAAGATATTTCTCAGTCCGCGCTGCAGGAAGCGGTGATGGAAGAGATCATCAAGCCGGTTCTGCCGACCGAATGGCTCTCCTCCGCTACCAAATTCTTTATTAACCCAACCGGCCGTTTCGTTATCGGCGGCCCGATGGGCGACTGTGGCCTGACCGGTCGTAAGATCATCGTTGATACCTACGGCGGCATGGCTCGTCACGGTGGCGGCGCGTTCTCCGGTAAGGATCCGTCGAAAGTAGACCGTTCTGCGGCTTACGCGGCGCGCTACGTGGCGAAAAACATCGTTGCCGCTGGCCTGGCTGACCGCTGTGAAATCCAGGTTTCTTACGCTATCGGCGTCGCGGAACCGACCTCCATCATGGTGGAAACCTTCGGCACCGAAAAAATCTCCACCGAACAGCTGACGCTGCTGGTGCGGGAATTCTTCGATCTGCGTCCGTATGGTCTGATTCAGATGCTGGATCTGCTGCAGCCGATCTACCGCGAAACCGCTGCCTACGGTCACTTTGGCCGTGAGCATTTCCCCTGGGAAAAAACCGACAAAGCGCAGCAGCTGCGCGACGCGGCCGGTCTGTAAACCCTCCACGCTGCCGCGATCGTCGGCGGCGTTTACCCAGAAAGGGAGCATGATTTGCTCCCTTTTTTGTGCCTCATATTTTTTTTCACCAGCTACACTTTTTGTTGCCTGTGTTTACCGCTGGCATGATAACGCTTACAAATTGAAAGGCCTTATATTTCTGCTATTTAGGATTTACACGCGGATGTATTTTGCTGAGAAATGCGTTATTTTCAGCGTCGTCTGATATTCCGTTAACACTGAAGTGTCAGAAACTTAACAGGTGCTATACCTTACTGGTTATGTAACCAAAGCCTGGTGATACATGCTGGGTTTCAGGGTTCCGGCGCGTGTAACCGATTACAACTCTGTGATCCGTCTCACTTTTCATCCTGCTCAGGTTCTTAACATTGATAATTACAATGATGGATACTATTCGGAGGCTATATGCCTGGTAATACTCACAAAGGCAGAACCTCAAATAAGGTTATGACCTTATTTGTCTGCTTTCTTGCTGCACTTGCCGGCCTGCTGTTTGGCCTGGATATTGGCGTAATCGCCGGCGCCCTGCCCTTTATTGCGAAGGATTTTAACGTTACCAGCCATCAGCAAGAGTGGATCGTCAGCTCAATGATGTTTGGCGCAGCCATCGGCGCGATCGGCAGCGGCTGGATGTCCTCGCGTCTGGGCCGTAAAAAGAGCCTGATGGCCGGTGCGATTCTGTTTGTTATCGGTTCTCTCTGGTCGGCGATGGCGCCGAACCCGGAAATGCTGATCGCCGCACGCGTAGTGCTTGGCCTGGCGGTTGGCGTGGCTTCTTATACCGCTCCGCTTTATCTGTCAGAAATCGCTCCAGAGAAAATTCGCGGCAGTATGATTTCGCTTTATCAGCTGATGATTACCATTGGTATTCTCGGCGCCTACCTGTCCGATACCGCTTTCAGCTATACCGGCAACTGGCGCTGGATGTTGGGCGTGATTACCATTCCTGCGGTGCTGCTGCTGGTTGGCGTCTTTTTCCTGCCGAACAGTCCGCGCTGGCTGGCGGCGAAAGGCCATTTCCGCGATGCGCAACGCGTGCTGGATCGTCTGCGCGATACCAGCGAGCAGGCGAAACGCGAACTGGATGAAATCCGCGAAAGCCTGAAAATCAAGCAAACCGGCTGGAGCCTGTTCCGCGAAAACAGCAATTTCCGGCGCGCGGTTTTCCTGGGCGTGCTGCTGCAGGTGATGCAGCAGTTTACCGGCATGAACGTCATCATGTATTACGCGCCGAAAATCTTTGAGATCGCCGGATTCACTAATACCACCGAGCAGATGTGGGGCACGGTAATCGTTGGCCTGATCAACGTACTGGCGACCTTTATCGCTATCGGTCTGGTAGACCGTTGGGGCCGTAAGCCGACGCTGACGCTGGGCTTCCTGGTGATGGCGGTCGGTATGGGCATACTGGGCACCATGCTGCACATCGGCATCGAATCGCAGAGCGCGCAATACTTTGCGGTTGCCATGCTGCTGATGTTTATCATCGGTTTCGCCATGAGCGCCGGTCCGCTGATTTGGGTACTCTGCTCTGAAATTCAGCCGCTCAAAGGACGCGATTTCGGGATTACCGTTTCCACCACCACTAACTGGATTGCGAATATGATCGTCGGCGCCACCTTCCTGACGATGCTGAATACGCTGGGCAACGCCAACACCTTCTGGGTATACGCCGGCCTGAATATCCTGTTTATCATCTTTACGGTGATGCTGATCCCGGAAACGAAAAACGTTTCCCTGGAACATATCGAACGTAACCTGATGTCCGGTAAAAAACTGCGCGATATTGGCTCACACGACTAATCACGCCGCACTTAACTGCCGGGGCCGCTTTTGCCGCCCCGGCTTTTTTATTGCTGTCGCCTGATTTCCTGCGCGCGCCTTTCCAGGCCAGCCATTGTTTTCTCGTCTGACGCGCCGTATTCTTTGCCGCTATGAAACCCGTCCGCCTTCCCATTGCTCTCCAGCAGAGCGTTATGCGCGCGCTGCGCGAGAAGCTGCAGCAGGCCAATCAGCGCCTGGCGCGCAACTACCCAGAGCCGAAGCTGGTCTGTCAGCAGCGCGGCACCGCCGCAGGCACCGCCTGGCTGGAAAGCTGGGAAATCCGCCTTAATCCGGTGCTGCTGCTGGAGAACCAGCAGGCTTTTATTGAAGAAGTGGTACCGCACGAACTGGCGCACCTGCTGGTCTGGCGACACTTTGGCCGCGTGCCGCCGCACGGCAAAGAGTGGAAATGGATGATGGAAACCATTCTGGACGTACCGGCGCGCCGCACACATCAATTTGAGGTCGCTTCGGTGCGCGGCAAAGCTTTCCCTTATCGCTGCCGCTGTCAGCAGCACCATCTGACCGTGCGCCGTCATAACCGCGTGCTGCGCGGCGAAACCGAATACCGCTGCGTTCACTGCGGCGATCGCCTCCAGCCCGGCGAATATTGCCCGTCAGCCAGCTAAATCCGCTCTTAACCCGCGTTTTCCCGTCAATCGCCGCTTTGCCATTCCGACAGCCGACGCAATCTGGTACGCTGCGCGCTCTTTTTCATCAGTTTTAAAATTGGAATATGTCTCGCAAATTTCTCCTTACCGTGACGTTTACCGTCCTGCTGGCGCCGTTAGCGGCTCACAGCCTGAGCGTAAAAACTTATCATCAAAATAACTTTCAGCAGGCGAAAAAAGTCTCGGCTGAAATTAATGCCGATGCGCCAGGCTCCTTTTACTGCGGCTGTAAAATTAACTGGCAGGGGAAAAAAGGCGTTCCCGATCTGGCGTCCTGCGGTTATCAGGTGCGCAAAAATGCGAACCGCGCAAACCGTATCGAATGGGAACATGTGGTTCCCGCCTGGCAGTTCGGCCATCAGCGCCAGTGCTGGCAGAACGGCGGCCGTAAAAATTGCAGCAAGGATGAAGGCTACCGGCAGATAGAGTCCGACCTGCATAACCTGCAGCCAGCGATTGGCGAGGTTAATGGCGATCGCGGTAACTTTATGTACAGCCAGTGGAACGGCAGCGAGCGCCAGTATGGCCAGTGCGAAATGAAGATCGATTTTAAAAACAAGCTGGCGGAGCCGCCGGCGCGTGCGCGCGGCGTTATTGCCCGTACTTATTTCTACATGCGCGATCGCTACCAGCTGCGCCTTTCGCGTCAGCAAACCCAGCTGATGGAAGTGTGGGATAAGCAATATCCGGCCACCGCCTGGGAATGTGAACGCGACAGGCGCATCGCGAAGATTCAGGGAAATCACAACCCTTATGTCCAGCGGGCTTGCCAGCGTTAAAAATGCTGCCCTAAACTTACTCTCAGCGCGTGGTAAGGTTGCGCTTATCACGCGAAGATACTTTATGCCGTGCGCTTGCGCGGCCTGTTACCATCAGGAACGTCATGCGAAAACCCCGCATTTATCATCCCGAAACCTTAACGGTCGGCCAGCAGATCGCCCTGAGCGAAGACGCCGCCAGTCACGTTGGCCGGGTGCTGCGTATGAGCAGCGGCCAGGCGCTGGAACTGTTTGATGGCAGTAATCTGGTTTTTGACGGCGAAATTTTACGCGCCGATAAGCGCAGCGTAACGGTGAAAATTACGGAAAGCCGCATGGATAGCCGTGAATCCCCGCTTCATCTGCACCTTGGGCAGGTGATGTCGCGCGGCGAAAAAATGGAATTCACCATTCAAAAGTCGATTGAACTGGGCGTAAATGTGATTACCCCCTTGTTTTCTGAGCGCTGCGGCGTAAAGCTTGATGCCGGGCGACAGGCGAAAAAAATCCAGCAGTGGCAAAAAATCGCCATTGGCGCCTGCGAACAGTGCGGACGCAATGTGGTGCCGGAAGTGCGTGAAGCGATGACGCTGGAAGCCTGGTGCGCTGAGCAGGATGAGGCGTTGAAGCTGAATCTTCATCCGCGCGCGCAGCACAGCATTAATACGCTGCCGCAGCCGGTTGAGCGGGTCCGCCTGCTGATTGGCCCGGAAGGTGGTTTGTCCGCCGATGAGATCGCCATGACCGGACGCTATGATTTTACCGATATCCTGCTTGGCCCACGCGTACTCCGCACCGAGACGACCGCGCTGACCGCCATCACGGCACTCCAGGTCAGATTTGGCGATCTCGGTTAAGCTAACGGGCGGCCCATTGCGTTAAGCCCGACAAAAGAATTTATGCCAACCTGCGCGGCAAGCGGCATACCGCCCGCCCGATCGAGGAGAACAGAATGATTAAGCTTGGCATCGTCATGGATCCGATTACGACGATCAATATTAAAAAAGACTCCAGCTTTGCAATGCTGCTGGAAGCACAGCGCCGCGGTTACGAAATTCACTACATGGAGATGAACGATCTCTATCTGCGCGGCGGCGTGGCACGTGCCCGTACCCGTCAGCTGAGCGTTGAGCAGAACGACGAAAAGTGGTTTGAGTTCGGCAGCGAGCAGGATATTCCGCTGTCCGATCTGAACGTCATTCTGATGCGTAAAGATCCGCCTTTCGACACAGAATTTATCTACGCAACCTATATGCTGGAACGTGCCGAGGAACAGGGCGTGCTGATCGTTAACAAGCCGCAGAGCCTGCGCGACTGTAATGAAAAGCTGTTTACCGCCTGGTTTGCCGAACTGACGCCCGATACGCTGGTCACCCGCGATGCGAAACGCATCCGCGAATTCTGGGGCGAGCATGGCGATATTATTCTGAAGCCGCTGGACGGTATGGGCGGCTCCTCTATTTTCCGCGTGAAAAAAGACGATCCGAACGTTGCGGTCATTATGGAAGCGCTCACCAATCATGGCCGCTTCTACTGTATGGCACAGAACTATCTGCCCGCGATCAAGGATGGCGATAAGCGCGTGCTGGTGGTCGATGGCGAGCCGGTGCCTTACTGCCTGGCGCGTATCCCGCAATCGGGCGAAACGCGCGGCAACCTGGCGGCAGGCGGACGCGGCGAAGCTCGTCCGCTGACGGAAAGCGACTGGGAAATTGCGCGTCGCGTAGGTCCGACGCTGAAAGAGAAAGGACTGATTTTTGTTGGGCTGGATATTATCGGCGATAAGCTGACTGAAATTAACGTCACCAGCCCAACCTGCATACGTGAAATCGAAGCCGCCTTCCCGGTCTCCATCACCGGTATGTTGATGGATGCTATTGAGAAGCGTCTGGCGTGACTCTGAACGGGGCTGTCGCCCCGTTTTAAACCCGTTAAATGCCTCTTCGGTCATACGCCGTTAGCCTTTAACCCGTATTCAGAACGAGTGAGAATGAATTTACAGCACCATTTTTTAATTGCGATGCCCGCTCTCCAGGATCCGCTGTTTAAACGTTCGGTGGTGTATATCTGTGAGCATAACCAGGATGGCGCCATGGGGCTGATTATTAATAAGCCGATGGAGAATCTGACGGTTGACGGCATCCTGACCAAACTGAAAATTGCCCCTTCGCCGCGCGATCCGCAGGTCAAGCTGGATAAACCGGTTTTTTCCGGTGGCCCGCTGGCCGAAGATCGCGGATTTATTCTGCATTCTGCGCAGCGCACCTTTGCCTCCAGTATTCGCATCTCCGACAACACGGTGATTACCACCTCGCGCGATGTGCTGGAGTCGCTCGGTACGCCGGAGCAGCCAGAGCATGTGCTGGTGGCGCTGGGCTACTGCGCCTGGGAAAAAGATCAGCTGGAAGGCGAACTGCTGGAAAATGCCTGGCTCACCACGCCGGCCAACAGCAATATCCTTTTCCATACGCTGATTGCCGATCGCTGGCGTGAAGCGGCGAAAAGCATCGGCGTCGATATTCACAATATGACCAGCGAAGCAGGACACGCCTGATGAGCAGCATGACCCTTCTGGCGTTTGATTTTGGCACCAAAAGCATCGGCGTGGCGGTCGGCCAGCAGCTTACCGGCACTGCCCGCCCGCTGACTGCGCTGAAAGCACAGGACGGCGTGCCTGACTGGACGCTGATTGAGCGTCTGCTGCTGGAGTGGCAGCCGCAGCAGGTGGTAGTCGGCCTGCCGTTAAATATGGACGGCAGCGAACAGCCGCTGACCGCCAGGGCGCGTAAGTTCGCTAACCGGCTGCACGGTCGTTTCGGCGTCCAGGTTGTACTGCATGACGAGCGGCTTAGCACCGTCGAGGCACGCGCCGATCTGTTTGCGCGCGGTGGTTATAAGGCGCTGACCAAAGGCAGCGTCGATTCCCTCTCCGCCGTCATTATCCTGGAAAGCTGGTTTGAGAACCTTCCGGCATAGCAATTAATCCCTGCTGCTGTCGCTGTAGCAGGCTCTGCTCAAAAGTCTGCATACCGGCCTGCATACCGGTTTGTAACAGACCGCCGATCTGATGCGTTTTCCCTTCCCGAATCAGGTTCGCGATCGCGGGCGTATTGATTAACACTTCATACAGCCCGATACGCCCTCCCGCTTTTGCCGCCGTCAGCCGCTGCGCGATAACCGCTTTCAGACTGGCCGCCAGCTGGCTGCGTACCAGACTCTTTTGCTCCGCCGGAAAAACATCGATCAGGCGATCAACCGCCTGGGCAGCGCTGCGCGTGTGCAGCGTCGCCAGCACCAGATGCCCGGTTTCCGCAGCGGTGAGCGCCAGTGCGATAGTCTCCAGATCGCGCAGCTCGCCCAGCAGAATCACATCCGGGTCTTCACGTAGTGCAGCGCGCAGCCCCTGCTGGAAGCTGCTGCAGTGCTGGCCTACCTGACGCTGCTGAATTAACGACTGGCGGCTCTGATGGATAAACTCGATGGGATCTTCCAGCGTAATAATATGGCGGGCCATCCGCTGGTTGAGCATATCGACCATGGCGGCCAGCGTGGTAGATTTACCGCTGCCGGTGGCGCCGGTAATCAGTATCAGTCCGTCCTGCTGCTGCAATAAGGCCGGTACGCAGGCAGGCAGCCGCAGCGCCGCAAGCGTTGGGCAACGGCTGGCGATGGTGCGCAGCGCCAGCGAGATGCCCTGCCGCTGCCGGAACAGATTGGCGCGCAGGCGCTGGCCGCTGGCGGTGGTAATAGCAAAATCGACGTGGCCGTTATGCGCCAGGCTCTGATGCTGCTCCGCATTCAGCCAGCGCTGACAGAGCGCCTCCAGCGCCTCCGGCCTGATGGCTGCGCGATCGGGAATAACCTGCAACACGCCATCAAGTCGCCAGCGTGGCAAATGTCCGCTACAAAGGTGCAGATCGGCCGCATTATGCTTTACACTAAGGGCCACCATTTCCTCCACATCCATGACTTTCTCCTGACTATGACTTCAATTCAGCACAACTTACAGGAAGTTCGCCAGCGAATCGCAGCGGCGGCGGCACGTTGCGGCCGCTCTCCAGAAGAAATTACGCTGCTTGCCGTCAGTAAAACCAAACCTGCGAGCGATGTCGCAGAAGCGCTGCAGGCGGGACAACTTGCCTTTGGTGAAAACTATGTACAGGAAGGCGTGGACAAAATTCTGGCGCTGGCTGACGCTTATCAACCGGAGTGGCACTTTATCGGCCCGCTGCAATCCAATAAGAGCCGCCTGGTCGCTGAGCATTTCGCCTGGTGTCATACGGTAGACCGCCTGCGTATCGCCACGCGCCTGAACGATCAGCGTCCGGCCCATCTGCCGCCGCTAAATGTGCTTATCCAGGTAAATATCAGCGACGAAAACAGTAAATCTGGCATTATGCCTGATGCCCTGCCGGAGCTGGCACAGGCGGTCGCCGCACTGCCCAACCTGCAACTGCGCGGGCTGATGGCGATTCCGGCGCCGGAAAAAGATTACCAGCGCCAGCTGGCGGTCTGTCAGAAAATGGCGGACCTGCTGGTCTCGCTGAAAAAGCATTATCCATCCGTCGATACACTTTCTCTGGGAATGAGCGACGATATGGAGGCCGCAATCGCGGCAGGCAGTACCATGGTTCGTATCGGCACCGCCATTTTCGGCGCGCGCGACTACGGCGCCACTCCCCCACAACAATAATTGAGGAACCTCATGCTGACGTTGACTTTTCTGGTAACGACGCTGATTAATCTGTACGTGAAAGTGTTGTTGCTGCGCATCTGGATGCAGTGGGCAAGATGCGATTTCTATAACCCGTTTTCCCAGTTTGTGGTTAAAATTACCCAGCCGGTAATTAAACCGCTGCGCCGCGTTATCCCCTCCATCGGCCCTATAGATACCGCTTCGCTGCTGCTGGCGTACGTCCTGAGTGTGCTGATGTTCACCGTGGTTTTCGCCCTGCAAAGCACGGTTTTCCTGTTCGATCCGGTGTTCCTCTATTTTGGCCTGGTTTCGCTGGTTAAAGCGGCGGGCGTGCTGGTGTTTTGGGTCATTATCGTGCGCTCGCTGATAAGCTGGATTAGCCAGGGCCGCAACCCGGTTGATTATGTGCTGATTCAGCTGACCGAGCCGCTGATGGCGCCGGTTCGCCGTTTTCTGCCCGCCATGGGCGGCATCGATTTCTCCGCGATGGTGGTGATTCTGATCCTCTATATGCTGAACTTCCTGGGGATGGATTTTATTCCCGGCTGGGCGCAGCTGTAATTTTTAGTGCCGTAAAGAATTCTGGAACTGATATGCAAAAAGTTGTCCTCGCCACCGGTAATCCCGGCAAAGTGCGCGAACTGGCCGACCTGCTGGCTGACTTTGGCCTGCATGTGGTGGCGCAAACCGATTTAAGCGTCGGATCCGTGGAGGAAACCGGCTTAACCTTTATCGAAAATGCCATTCTGAAAGCGCGTCATGCCGCGCAGGTCACCGGCCTGCCGGCGATTGCCGACGATTCCGGGCTGGCGGTGGATGCGCTCGGCGGCGCGCCGGGCATCTACTCGGCGCGCTATGCCGGACTTGATGCCAGCGACCAGCAGAATCTGGAGAAACTGCTGGTTACGCTGAAAGATGTCCCGCAAGGCAAGCGTCAGGCGCAGTTCCACTGTGTGCTGGTATATCTGCGCCATGCGGCCGATCCAACGCCGCTGGTTTGTCACGGCAGCTGGGCCGGTGAAATCATTCATGCGCCCGCAGGGGAAGGCGGCTTCGGCTACGATCCGATCTTTTATGTCCCGGCGCTGGGTAAAACCGCCGCCGAATTAAGCAAAGCGGAGAAAAAAGCCGTCTCCCATCGCGGCCAGGCGCTGGCGTTGCTGCTGGAAGCGATGCGTAATGGCTAATCTTCCGCCGCTCAGCCTTTATATTCATATTCCGTGGTGCGTACAGAAATGTCCTTACTGCGATTTCAACTCGCATGCCCTGAAAGGCGAGGTGCCGCATGAGGAGTATGCCAATCATCTACTGGCCGATCTGGAGCGCGATCTGCCGCTGACCAGCGGGCGCGAAGTCGCGACGATCTTTATCGGCGGCGGCACGCCCAGCCTGTTAAGCAGCACCGCAATGCAGCAATTGCTGGACGGCGTGCGGGCGCGTCTGCCGCTGGCATCCGGTGCGGAAATCACCATGGAAGCCAATCCTGGCACGGTAGAAGCGGATCGCTTTAGCGCCTGTCAGCAGGCCGGGATTAATCGCATCTCTATTGGCGTGCAGAGTTTCAGTGCGCTGAAACTTCAACGTCTGGGACGCATTCACGGCCCGGAAGAGGCGAAGCGCGCCGCGCAATTAGCCGCCGGGCTTGGCCTGCGCAGCTTTAACCTGGATTTAATGCACGGCCTGCCGGATCAGTCGCTCACCGAGGCGCTGGACGATTTGCGTCAGGCAATTGCGTTGAATCCGCCGCATCTTTCCTGGTATCAGCTCACCATCGAACCGAATACGCTGTTCGCTTCGCGTCCGCCGGTGCTGCCGGATGATGATGCGCTGTGGGATATTTTTGAACAGGGCCATCAGCTGTTAACGGCGGCGGGCTACCAGCAGTATGAAACGTCCGCCTATGCCAAACCTGGCTATCGCTGCGAGCATAACCTTAACTACTGGCGTTTCGGCGACTATCTCGGCATCGGCTGCGGCGCGCACGGCAAGCTTACACAGCCCGACGGCCGCATTGTGCGTACCGTAAAAACGCGTCATCCGCGCGGCTTTATGGCAGGCAATTATCTGGATAAGCAGCACGATGTGGCGGATGCAGATAAACCGTTCGAGTTCTTTATGAACCGCTTCCGCCTGCTGGAGCCCGCGCCGCGCCATGAATTTACGCGCTACACCGGGCTGGATGAACAGGTCATTCGCTCAGCCCTGGATAGCGCGCTGAAAAAAGGTTATCTGACGGAGACGCCGGAATACTGGCAGGTAACGGAGAAAGGAAAACTGTTTCTTAATTCTCTGTTAGAACTGTTCCTGGCGGAATAAGGCTGGCGTTAAGCGTTGTTTTTTCTGCAGCGGGATGCGTACAGGCAGAAATAAAAATCAATCAGCCATGTGCAAAGGGCGCGGTAATAATTACCGCGCCCTGTTTCTGTTTCCTTAATCAATACTGTTTTAAACCGATTTACGGGAAACTTAAGAAGGTTTTAAATCTTATTTTGATATCGGTTATACGATTTTATACCCGCTATAATACTATTGCGCCAGATTTAATCCCTGCTGAAATAGCGTTTATAACAGAAGCTATGGCTCCCCCTGGTGCCGGGGCTCCAGAGCAGCCAGCGTTATTTCCCCAAATCACATAGCCGCCTGCCACCAGCCAGTCACCGTTTTCGGATACATATCCCGCGTTGCCATAAATATATCCCAGTCGGGATAAGTCACCCTGCCCCCAATTTGGATAGTAGTAGCCGTATCCACCTGAAACCATTGCTATTTCTTTATGCGTCAGTTTTTCCACTGTTTAACTCCTTATGTTATTTAACTGTTAACTTCCTGTATAACTCATCACCCATTATAATGGATACCTGCATGATTAAATTAATACAGCTAAAGGCGAGGGAAAGCGTTTTATTTTCTATTAAAAAAAACAAAAGCCAGCCAGTATAATAAGAGTATTAATAATTCACGAAACAAATAAATAGCTTAATATTTTACGGCACGGTAAAATTACCCTCACTTTTTAATATCTTAATAATTACTGAATCTCTTAACTATGAGATTTATCAAAAAACAAATCCTTCATGCCACAGTTATATTTTTTATAAGTCCGATATAATTAAAATAACGGATATATTGAATTACATTCAATTACCCAGATGGCCTGTCGATTTATCAGCAGATAAAACAGAAAAGATGAATATCTTAAAGAACGGTCTTCCGTTAAGAAAGCCGCCCCTGACGGACTCTCCGCCAGGGGCGCTGCTTATTTTATGCCTGCCAGTACGGCTTTACGCTGGTTTTCCAGCGTGGTGACGCGATTACACACTTCACGGCCAAAGTTCTGGAAATCCTGTTCCTGATTGCTCCACTCCGCCTGAATCGCCTGCTGCAAACCGCCCAGGTTACCCATAATCGCCTGCAACGGATTGCTGCCCTGTCCGGCCTGCCTGGTGCCCATTTCATTCAGGCTGTCCTGCACCACGCCGCCCAGGCTGCTTTGCACCAGGCGCTCGCCGTCGGCGCGTACCTGATCGATGGCCTGATGATGGAAGGTCAAACCGTCGCTGCGGTGTTCGATAATACGGTTCATCTGCTGCTTCAGCTGCTCGTCCAGCGTGGTCAGACGATTGCGTACATTGCTGTCGGCGCCCAGCTTCTCAACGATCACTTTATCCAGTGCGACCCGGCCTTTCTCCAGCCGCTGTGTGGCACCCTGATCGACCCACGGCAGATCGCGACGCAGCGCCGCCTGATAATCAAGCGCCTTCTGACGCGTCGCATTATCAACCTGAACTGACTTACCGTTGTACTGTAGATCGCCTTTGGGCGAGATCACCAGATTTCCGCTGGCGCCCACCACCTGTACCGATTGCGGCGTAATCACCACATCATCCTGCGGTTTTACCGCACATTCATAAGCCGCGTGCGCCTGCATCGCCGCCAGAAGAAGTGCCACCGTCAGCGCTTTACGCATCATAAAGACTCCTGGATTCGTTATGGGAAGTTTTGCCCTTCTCGCCTGAAAGACAAAAAACAGGCGCTGCCGTTATCTGCCGCGCCCTGGAGAGTTGATAGCTGATGACTATCGTATTATTAAACGCGCGCTGACCGCAGCCTCGCGTGCGTTAACTTAAGGTTTAGTCCCACCAAACATCAAAGAGTTCCGTGACCTTAACCGCTTCCATGTTGCGCCCTTCCAGCCACTGGCGTACCAGTTCGCGGTGTTCATCGCTGCATTTACCGATCTTCTGCAGACAAACCAGGCCTTCCCACTGCAGATAACCGCTGCCGTCAAACGCCAGGCCGTTCGGCTCGATGACTTCATTAATAAAGGCATCAACGACGGCGTCAATCTCTTCCGGCGCCGTACCCTGCGGGAAAGTCCAGGCGACGGAAAAGCCCAGCTCCTGAAACTCATCAATATGCAGTTTTTTACGTAAACGGCGGCTACGCTGTGTTGCCATTATTTCACCCTCTCAAACATTAAATCCCATACGCCGTGGCCCAGTCGCTGCCCGCGCTGCTCAAATTTCGTTAATGGCCGGGTTGCCGGACGCGGTACATAATCACCGGTTGCTGACTGGTTTTGATAACCTTCCACGCTGCTCATCACTGCCAGCATGTGTTCAGCATATTCCTGCCAGTCGGTCGCCATGTGGAACACGCCGCCCAGCTTCAGCTTGCGCAGTACCAGTTCGGCAAATGGCACCTGCACGATGCGACGCTTGTTGTGGCGCGCTTTATGCCAGGGATCGGGGAAAAAGAGCTGTACCATGCGCAGCGAGTTATCCGGGATCATTTTCTCCAGCACCTCGACTGCATCGTGGCACATCACGCGCAGATTGCTGAGTTCGGCTTCCTGGGCCGATCCGAGACAGGCGCCAACGCCCGGCGCATGAACCTCAATGCCAAGGAAGTTCTGCTCTGGATTGGCGCTGGCCATCGCCACCAGCGATGCGCCCATGCCGAAACCAATCTCCAGCACCACCGGCGCTTCACGGCCAAATAACGCCACCAGATCCACCGGCTCCGCCTGATATTCCACGCCCATAACCGGCCATAAGGTATCAAGCGCCTGCTGCTGTCCTTTTGTCAGGCGGCCCTGACGACGCACAAAGCTGCGAATACGACGCAAAGGGCGCCCGTTTTCATCAAATTCCGGTGTGATGACGTCATTAATCATGTCGTTGTCTGCCTGTCTGCATATTCAGGAAAACGGGCATTATGCAAAGTTACCGGACAGAAGCAAGCACTTGCAAAGTTCCGGTTTACTCCACGCAATGTCTATGCTGGAATGCCTGCCTGAGTGTAGAGCAATAACGGAAATTTTCCTTCTTATGATGCAAGCGCAACAGTTCGCGCAGCAGGTGCTGGACTGGTATCAGCGCTTCGGACGTAAAACCCTGCCGTGGCAACTGGAAAAAACGCCCTATAAGGTCTGGCTCTCCGAAGTCATGCTGCAACAAACCCAGGTCGCCACCGTTATCCCCTATTTTGAACGCTTTATGGCGCGCTTTCCGACGGTCAACGATCTGGCCGCAGCACCACTGGATGAAGTGCTTCATCTGTGGACCGGCCTGGGCTATTACGCGCGCGCGCGCAATTTACATAAAGCGGCGCAGACTATTGCTGAGCGCCATCAGGGTGAGTTTCCGCAATCCTTCGATGAGGTCGCGGCCCTGCCCGGCGTCGGCCGCTCTACCGCGGGCGCGGTGGTCTCGCTGGCGCTGGGTCAGCACTATCCGATTCTCGATGGCAATGTGAAGCGGGTGCTGGCGCGCTGCTATGCGGTCGCCGGCTGGCCGGGGAAAAAAGAGGTGGAAAAGCGGCTCTGGCAGATCGCCGAAGAGGTGACGCCCGCTGAAGGCGTCAGCCAGTTTAATCAGGCGATGATGGATCTCGGCGCGCTGGTTTGCACGCGTTCTAAACCTAAATGTGAGATTTGCCCGCTAAATAATGGCTGTATTGCTTACGCTGAAGGCAGCTGGGCCAGCTATCCCGGTAAAAAGCCGAAACAGATCCTGCCGGAACGCGTCGGCTATATGCTGCTGATGCAGCGCGGCGATAAGGTCTGGCTGGAACAGCGGCCCCCGGTTGGCCTGTGGGGCGGCCTGTTTTGTTTTCCGCAGTTCGCCAGCGAAGAAGAATTACGCGACGGGTTAAAAGCCCGTGGCTTCGCCAACGCCTCGCTGCAACAGCTGACTGCTTTTCGTCATACCTTTAGCCATTTCCACCTGGATATTGTGCCAATGTGGCTGGAGCTGCCATCCTCAGGCGCGGCGATGGATGAAGGCGCGGGTCTCTGGTATAACTTAGCGCAACCACCGGCCGTGGGCTTAGCCGCACCGGTTGAACGCCTGCTGCAAGAATTGCGGCATCCCCAGCAAATATCGCTGCACATGCGCGTTAATGAAGAGGAAGAGTAATGAGCCGCACAATTTTCTGTACGTTTCTGCAACGCGAAGCTGAAGGCCAGGACTTTCAGCTCTACCCAGGCGAACTGGGCAAACGCATCTACAATGAGATCTCAAAAGAAGCCTGGTCACAGTGGATGAGCAAACAGACCATGTTGATTAACGAGAAGAAGCTCAACATGATGAACCCGGAAGATCGCAAAGTGCTGGAGAAGGAAATGGTCAATTTCCTGTTCGAAGGCAAAGATGTTCACATCGAAGGTTATACCCCACCAGAGAAATAACATTTGGGCCTCACTTGAGGCCCCTGTTTTGGGTTCAGCGCAGATACGATGAAAAAAAAATTTATTGCCTTGCTAGTGATAGCACCGCTGTTGGTTTCCTGTTCAGGAAGTAAAAAAGAAGTTTTTCATGAGGAATGGGTAAAAGATACCAACGGCTTTGATATTTTGATGGGCCAGTTTGCTCATAACATCGAGAATATCTGGGGTATCAATGAAGTCCTGATTGCGGGTCCAAAAGACTATGTAAAATACAGCGACAGCTATTACACCCGTAGCCATATCAACTTTGAAAAGGGTTCAATCACCATTGAGACCATTTCAGGCACCGATCCGACCGCCAGTCTGCGTCAGGCGATTATTACTACCCTGCTGATCGGCGAGGATCCTGGCAACGTCGATCTCTATTCGGATGCCAATGATGTTCAGCTGAGCAAGGAGCCGCTGCTCTATGGACAGGTGCTGGATAATACCGGTCAGCCTATCCGCTGGCAGGGACGCGCCGCCAGCTTTGCTGACTACCTGATCCAGAATAAGCTACAGCGCCGCGTTTCCGGCCTGCATGTAATCTGGTCAGTGACGATTCCGATGGTGCCGAACCATCTCGATAAGCGCGCCCATAAATATTTGCCTATCGTGCGCAAAGCGGCGGAAAAATATAACGTCGATGCCTCGCTGATTCTGGCCATTATGCAGATTGAATCCAGCTTTAACCCCTACGCCGTCAGCCATTCCGACGCGCTGGGGCTGATGCAGGTGGTTCAACATTCGGCGGGCCTGGACGTATTCAGGATGAAAGGAAAATGGGGCAAGCCAAGCCGCAGCTATCTGTTCGATCCTGAGAACAATATCGATACCGGCACCGCCTATCTCTCTATTTTGCAGGATAACTACCTGGGCGGCATTGTTAATCCGGTATCACGTCGTTACGCGGTAATCACCGCCTATAACGGCGGCGCAGGCAGCGTATTGCGCGTTTTCTCCAGCGATAAAGACAGGGCTTTCGCCCAGATTAACGCTATGTCGCCGAGCGAAGTTTATGAAACCCTGACAAAACGGCATCCCTCCGCTGAATCCCGTCGCTATCTGTACAAAGTGAATAACGCCCAACGCGCTTATCATCGTTTTTAATTACTTTCCGCAAAGCCAGCCTTCCCGGTTGGCTTTTTTTTGCCATACCTGAAATATGGCTAAAATACGATTTTTCCACCCGGTTCATTTCTCTATTCTCCTACCTGTCCGTGAATGGCCCTCTGCTATACACGCTTCATATCTTTTAGCTTATTGAGTTCTGCAGGAAACCAGGAACATTAATACTTAAGGAAATAATTATGTTTGCTAAAAATTTCATGTTTAATCCGCTGTGTCTGAGCATTATGCTGATGACAGGCAGCGTAGCTACCACACAAGCAGCCGTTACCGCTGACAGCGGTGTTCGCCAGAACCTGAATACATTGACCAATGCTAATGGCTCCGACCTGGTTAATATCAATGCCCCTTCCGCCAGCGGGATCTCGCATAATAAATATTCGCGTTTTGATGTCGGCTCTAAGGGCCTGATTCTGAATAACAGTAAAGACAGCTCTGTAACCTCCGTTACCGGTATCATTGCCGGTAACCGTAACCTGACCACAAGCGGCTCTGCCCGCGTTATTCTTAACGAAGTTACCTCAAACCGTTCCAGTAAGCTGGAAGGTAACCTTGAAGTTGCCGGTCAAAGAGCGCACGTTATTATCGCCAACCCGAACGGCATTACCTGTAATGGCTGTGACTTCATTAATACCAGCCGTAATACACTGACCACCGGTAAGCCCATCATGCAGGGCGACCAGCTGACAGGCTTCAACGTACAGAAAGGTACGATTACCGTTTCAGGCCGCGGTATGAAAGATAACTTCAGTGAATATACCGATATGATCGCGCGTTATGTAAATATTACCGCGCCGGTCGAAGCCAACAATCTTACCGTGATGGGTGGCTTAAACAGCCAGGTGAGCATCGAAAACGATGCCGTTGTGACCAAAGGCACGTCTGCTAAAAACAGTGCAGGCGTCGGTATTGATGTTTCAAACCTGGGTGGGATGTACGCCAATAAAATTACGCTAATTGCTAATCATGATGGCGTTGGCGTACGTAATGCCGGTATCATTAGTTCACAAAGCGATATTACTATCGACTCACGCGGTCATATCAGCAATGAAGGCGGCATTATCGCAGCCGCTAACCTACTGGATCTGAACGCTGGCGGCGATGTAACCAATAGTGGCCAGATTATCGCTACCGTTATGAATACTGAAGCTAATAATATAAGCACAACAGGTCAAATTAACACCGCAATCGCTTCGTTTAAGGCACAAAACAAATTTACTAACGAACAGGGTACTGTACACGCTAATAACTATTTATATGTTAGCGCTAAAGATGTAAAAAACACTGATGGCACCTTATGGTCCAAAGGCGACCTGGATATTGAGGCAACAACGGTTTCCCACACGCAAACGGCAGCCCTGGTACATGACACAGTGGCGGCGAATAAAAATATTTATGCTGCCGGCAATATGAATATCAAAGCAAGCAGCGTAACGAATAACGCGCAACTCTATGGGGGCAACATCACTGTTGAAGCAGACAGCTTTAATAATAAAAGCAGCAATATTCTGGCAACCGGTACGGTATCCGTTAACGTAAAAGATACGCTTTCTATGGCGGATGCGTATGTCCAGGCTAATCAGGACGTGAATATCACAGCGGGTAGCATCAGCAACAAAGAAACAAATTCTTTCCTGTGGGGACTGCTGAATTTTAATAATAATAAAGTCGGCTATATTAAAGCGGGTCATGATATTACCTATGATGTTAAAAACACCACTGAAAACTATAATCACATTCAATCTAAAAATGTGGTAAATATCAAAAATGGCGGCGTATTCAACAACTACGCCTCTGTTAGCGGTGTTAAGGTCGATATGCAGGCAAACGGCATCTATAACGCGAGTGTAATTAGTGCCACGGATAGCCTTAATGCTGAAAGCGCAACTTTTTTCAAGAACGACAAAACGCTTACAGGTGCGAAAAGCATTCTGATTAGCGCGCCAGAATTCATCAATGCCGGCGATATCACCTCTGCTAATACGCTGATTTATACGCCAAAACATACTAATACCGGTACGATTAACGGCAACTTTAAAATTATCGGCACTCTGAAACCTCAGGAGCCTGAAGTTCCGACTGAAGATGCGCCCGTTGAAAATCCTGTCACTGACACGCCTGCGGCTGAACAGCCTGAAGACGGTCTGACGGTAGCAATGATTACAAAATAATAAATCTGTATACGTGCCGCAGATGCGGCACGTTTTTATGTGACTCAGGGAAGAAATATGTCTTATCGGTTGCTCATCATTACGTTACTTATTTTACCTACCGTTTCTTTTTCCGCGCCTTCAGCTTTGATAATCAAACAGCAAAGCGTTCATCAGCAGGAGCAGGAAAAAGCGCGCCAGAAGAATCTGGCTACCAGTGGAAAAGATGTACAGGGAAGCGTAGCTGCCGATAAAAATAATAAAGGCCTTTTTATTGACAGCGCTGACTGTTTAAAAATTAATGCGGTAACACTGGAAAATACCGATGCGTTTCCGCACTGGCTTTCTTTACAGCGCATCGCAAATCAGGGCATAAATCACTGCCTGAACGTCAAAAATTTACGCCATTTAATTTCGTTATTAGAAAACCGCGTGATGCAAGCGGGATATATTACGTCGCGCGTTAGCGTTCCCGAACAGCAGGCTGGCGAAGGTAAATTAACATTAAGATTAGAACCCGGGCGCGTAGGAAAAATCGCCTTAACCGAAGATAGCGATAAATACATTCATACCGGCAACACTTTCCCTCTGAGTTCAGGCGACCTGCTGGATTTACGCGCCGTTGAGCAGGGGCTGGAAAATATGCAACGCATACCTGATACCGATGTCGCTATTCGTCTCTATCCGGGCGAACAGGCCGGCACCAGCGACATTGAAATTACGCGCAAGCAGCGTAAATGGTGGCGTACAGCGGTCTGGCTGGATGATGCGGGCAGCCGCTATACCGGACGTTATCAGGGCGGTGCGGCGTTATATCTCGATAACCCGACCTCACTGAATGACCTGTTCTATTTTTCATATGGCCAAACGCTGGAATATAAAGAAGAACGTGGCAGCCGTAACCACGCGTTCTGGTATTCAATTCCTTACGGCTACTGGTCGCTTAATTTATACGCCAGCGAAAACAGCTACAGCCAGCCCTTGTCCGGCGAGCTGTCAGATTATTACTATAAAGGTGAAAGCCGTAACGCCAGCATTCAGGTCAGCCGTCTCCTGCATCGTGACGCAGAGCAAAAAACGACCTTAAGCGCTCAGCTGCTTAAACGCCGCTATCGCTATTTTCTTAGCGATACTGAACTCGATCTTCAGCAAAAAGAGATAACTAACCTGCGCGTGGCGTTATCGCATCGCCATTATTTACAGGATAGCGTGCTGGATGCCTCGCTCAGCCTGCAGCGCAACGTTCCCTGGCTGGGTAATAAACCCACATCAGAAATGCGCTATAACGGCTATCATCCAGACAGTCGCCTGATGATATTTGATCTGCAGGCCTATATTCCTTTCGAGCTGGGCGGTTTACAGCTGAGCTATCTGCCGCGCTATATGCTGCAATATTCGCCAGATAAGCTGATTACCCAGGATCAGTTCAGCATCGGTAACCGCTGGAGCGTTCGCGGTTTCGATGGCGAAAATAGCCTGACCGGCAACAGCGGCTGGTTCCTGAGCAACACGGTTAATCTGAATTTGCCGCAGTGGCAGCATCAGCTCTATGCGGGCGTCGATTACGGTCAGATTATTAGCCGTGCCGAAAACAGCGAGCCGGGCAAACATATGGCTGGCGGCGTTATAGGCGTCCGCGGCGAACGCTGGGGCGCGGGCTATCATCTGTTTGCCGGTGTGCCGCTTTATAAGCCTCATCATTATCAAACAGATAATTTAACGCTCGGCTTTAACGTGCAGTGGGAATATTAAAAAAGGGTAGCCGATCGCTCGGCTACCCTTTTTGCTCCTCCATTAGCGCAACAGCATGTTGACTAAAGGAAGTATTGAAGGCCCTGGTGTTGGCGCTAAAAATTAACGCTGAATATTTTTAAACTGCTTTGTTGTATTGGTTAACGCGACTTCTGTAGGTAAACGCTCCATCGAGCTGGCGCCGTAAAAGCCGTCGCACAGCGGGCAATTATCCATAATAAACTGCGCATCTTCCGGCGTGGAGATAGGGCCGCCGTGACACAATACAATAATATCTTCGCGTACCGCTCTGGCCGCCTGTGCCCAGGCGTTAATGAGCGGTACGCAATCCTCCAGCTTCAACGCGGTTTCTGCTCCGATATTGCCGCCGGTGGTTAATCCCATATGCGGTACGATAATATCCGCGCCCGCCTCGGTCATCGCGACAGCATCCTGTTCGCTAAAAACATACGGCGTGGTCAGCATATCTTTCTGGTGCGCCAGGCGGATCATTTCCACTTCCAGCCCGTATCCCATGCCGGTCTCTTCCAGATTAGCGCGGAAATTGCCGTCAATCAGGCCAACCGTCGGAAAGTTTTGTACGCCGGAAAAGCCGAGCGCCTTTAAGTCATCAAGAAATTTATCAAACTGGCAGAAAGGATCGGTGCCGTTAACGCCAGCCAGCACCGGCGTCTGTTTTACTACCGGCAGCACCTCTTTCGCCATCTCAACGACGATCTCATTGGCGTTACCGTAAGCCAGCAGCCCGGCCAACGAGCCACGGCCCGCCATGCGGTAACGGCCTGAATTATAAATAACGATCAGATCGATACCGCCAGCCTCTTCGCATTTAGCGGACAGCCCGGTTCCCGCTCCGCCGCCGATGATGGGCTCACGTCGGTCGATCATCGCGCGAAACTTCGCCAGCAATTCCTGTCGGTTTAACGCAGGCATGATTAGAACTCCCTGGTGTTGATAGTACGAAACGCCTCGACTGCAGCGTCAGCAAACTTCGCATCATTAATGTTATAAGGTAATCGTATTATTTTTCTTTTTTCGCCAGGAATCAGTTCAGCTTCCAGCGTAGCGATAAACGCCTCATTCGCTTCAGGAGACCAGAATGGCATGCCCGGCGCGTCGAGTGCGGAAAATCCGCCCTCTGGAATCAGGAACCGAACCTCCCCTTCGCAGCGATTAAGCCTGGCGGCAATCCACTTCGCCATCGCGCGGTTTTCGCCTGGTGTGGTGCGCATTAGCGTGACCTGGGCGTTGTGATGATAAAACAGCCGGTCCGCATATTTTTCCGGCACGCTCGACGGATGGCCGAAATTGACCATATCCAGCGCGCCGCAGGAAACAACATAAGGTATTTGTGAGCGGGCAATCGCATCAAAGCGCGTTTCGCCGCAGGCCAGCACGCCGCCAGCCAACAGATCGCAAACTTCCGTCGTCGTCAGATCCAGCACGCCTGCCAGCATGCCGCTATCCGCCAGTTTTTCCATCGCCATGCCGCCGCTGCCGGTGGCGTGAAAAACCAGACAATCGAAATCATTCTCCAGCTGTTGGCTTACCGCCTGAATACAGGGCGTGGTAACGCCAAACATGGTCAAGCCCAGCGCGGGCTTGTCGTCAGGGCAGGCTTCCGGCTGAAACAGCACCGCGCCCGCAATCTGATGGGCGGCATTTCCCAACACCTGGCGTGAAATGCGATTAAGGCCAGCCACATCGGTAACGGAGTAGAGCATGCTGATGTCGCTGGCGCCGATATAGCCGGCAATATCGCCAGAGGCCATCGTCGAGACCATCACTTTTGGCACGCCGACCGGTAAATCCTGCATCGCTGGCGTAATCATCGCCGTGCCGCCGGAACCGCCTAACCCAAGGATCCCGGCGACATCCTGCCGTGTTTTAAGGTAATTCTGAAAAGCGAGCGACATCGCCGCAATGGCGCGTCCGCGATCGCCGCAGAAAACCGCGTCGGCGCCTTCTGGATGAAAAGCCGCAATTTCATCTGGCTTCACATCTGCTGCAGAATTCGCGCTAAGTACTTGTGTTGACAGGTCAACCGTGCGCACAGGCAAACCAGTTTTCCTAATCAAATCACGAACGTAAAACAGTTCCCTTCCTTTAGTATCCGCCGTAGCAGCAATATAGATGTAACCGGTTTCTTCTTTCATTTCCGTTAAACGTTCCTGTCATAAAAGCCAGCAAAGAATTGATAAAACTGAAATAAAAACCAAAATATCACAGATAAGCGGATGAGAAACTGTCCGTTCGAGACAACAGTATCATCGTCATGATTGTTAAATCAAGCGAATGAAATGCCGGTCTCAGTAATAATGAGAAAAAACTGATGATTAAACAGAACGAATTGTTCGCTGATAAAGTTACCAGTTCTGCTATAGTGCCAACGGCGACAGGCGAAACACCAGGCTTCCGGTCCAATTTTGAGTAAACAAGGGGTTAAAGTGGTTGAGAGGGACACCCAGGCGGGTATGCCTATGACGTCCACGCGCGCACGTACGCGCAGACTATTAATTGAAACAGCGATGAAAATGTTTGATAGCGGCAGCTTTCCTTCCATTACGGAAGTGGCACAGGCGGCTCAGCTATCGCGTGCTACGGCGTATCGTTATTTTCCTACCCAGAGCGCGCTGGTTTCGGCAATCGTGACCGAAACGCTTAGTCCGATGAAAAATTTTCAGCCTACCCAGCCGGATGTTAGCGATCGCATCGATGAACTGCTGGCCTTCGCTTTTCCGCGCATGTTGCAACATGAAGGCACGCTGCGCGCCGCACTTCATTTATCGTTAACGCAATGGGCACAAACCCGCTCTACCGATCTGCCGCTGGTGAAAGAAAAGCTGGTACGCGGTAACCGCAAACAAACACTGCAGCGCGTTGTTGAACCATTGCGCAGCGAGCTTTCTCCCGATCTGCTGCAAAAAGTGTTGTATGCGTTATCACTGGTATATGGCTCTGAGATCTTTCTGGTGATGAAGGATATTTGGGGCTGTGATGACGATGCTTTGCAGGATGTGGCACGCTGGATTGCGAAAGCTATCGTGCGCCAGGCGCGAGAAGATGCGCAGGCTGGAGAATAACGTACGCTTAGTTTGCTGGCTGCGGAGCAAGTTTTCCTCTGGCAGCCTGTAATGGTCCGTTGGCGTCCAGGTTAATTCTTAAACAGTGTTTCCGCCGCCCTCTTTTTACTGCGCTAATATATGTTTGGCGAATGCCTCATTGCACCTTTATCTTCTGAAGTTGCATCGCCGCCGCAAAGCGTGCGCTGCCTCCTCTCTTTAAAATCAATCCCTCTCTCTCACAACACATTCTTATGTATGCTGTACAAGCGCGTCGGAAAAAGCGAAAATCAGAACAGGATTTTACCGGAATAGGTATACCGTTCCGGGGCAAGTTTTGTGATTCAGATGCAAAACAACATCATCGAAATGGAGTCAGCATGATAAATTTTCTTGATATTAACTACCAAAAGTTATCAGAACAAAGGTCAAATGAACTATTTATCCTGAGAAAAGAAACCTTCAAGGATCGGCTGGACTGGGCTGTTAACTGCATCAATGGTATGGAGTTTGATGAATATGACAATGAAAACACAACATACGTTTTCGGTATTCATAACGACAACGTATTATGCAGCGTGCGATTTATCGAAACGCGCCATCCAAATATGATCAGCCATACCTTTGCGCCCTGGTTTGATAATGTCAAGCTGCCTGAAGGGAATTATGTTGAATCAAGCCGTTTCTTTGTTGATAAGGAACGCGCTCGCTCTTCTGAGCTATATCAATATCCCGTCAGCAGCATGCTTTTCCTGGCAATGGTTAATTATGCGCGCCATTACAAATATGAAGGAATATATACGCTGGTCAGCCATGCCATGCTGCGTATATTAAAACGCTCTGGTTGGGAAATTTCAGTTGTCGAACAGACGCTTTCCGAGAAAAAAGAGAAAATATATATCGTGTTTTTACCGATTGACGATAAAAACCGCGATATACTGATTGAAAAATCGAACCAGGATAAACTTTTTGATGACAAAGAGTTAGCCAAATGGCCGCTGAATTTTCAGCCTAGCCCGCAGCCGGTTTAATCAGCTGTAATTCGATGCCCATCCTGATGGCATGTTTCGCGTTCATGACGCCCAGTTTTTTAACAACGTTACCAATGTGAAACTTCACGGTACTGACTTTGATACCCAGGATGAGCGCTATTTCTTGATACGTCTTTCCAACGCTGGCCCAGTAAAGGATCTCATTCTCACGCGGTGAAAAAATATCTTTGCTCACCTGCTTTTTACTGGCCGCGTTATCCTCTGTTTCCTTATACAGCGAGATAATTTTCTCATGCACCTGGATCAACAGCATCTGTAATTGATTTTCGTGCTGCGCAACGATCGCTTCCGTCTCGCTTACGCGATTTTCATTCATCAAAATAGAAAGCAAAGCCAGGTTATTGTAATAATCATGCAAAACGAATGTATGACCATTAACAATTTTATAATTTTTCGATAAATTGAAAATCTTGGAGAAGTTCAGCTCGCTGTTAATAGTGATATTTTCATCCCAGGAATAAGGCGAAATGCGCGTGAACGCAGCGATTACCACCGGATCAATTTGCTGGTAATTATTTTCTTTATATATTTCTACCCACTCTTTGGGATAGTTTGAAATAATCACCATATCAGCTGGATTCTTTTTATTCAGAACCATATAGGCGTATTTTAAATCACCCAGCTGACTGAGTTTGCTGTCAAAATAATGCTGTGCGGTGTCGATGATCGCCTGATTTTCTGGAAAAAATAGTGACATCCATAACCTCAAAATAACGTTGTATCGTCCTTAATCTGCCCGCGAACGCAGGGCCCTGTACTAAAGTCTAACTTACAACCGTGCTACGTACATCGTAAAGTGTATGAAAGTAAAAGACAAAGATTAAATTTTAAGCAAAAAAAAACCTGACCAGTTAGATCAGGTTGCCATTTGGCCAACACCAGGGAAAATTTATCTAAAAATTATCATACAGTTAACTAAGGGCCGTCAAGAGAATCCCTCAGTCTGTAATGATATATCCATATAACCGTTTTACCCCTTCCTCATCCTTTTCTGTATAAACACCCTGCAATTCGGGTGAAAAACCCGGTAGCAGGTTTATGCCCTCTTCCAGCGCCAGAAAATAACGTAATGCCGCCCCGCCCCAGACCTCGCCAGGCACCACGCACAGCACGCCGGGCGGATAAGGCAGCGCGCCCTCAGCGGCAATCTTCCCTTCCGCCTGCGCAATCGGAACCAGCTCAACATCGCCACGAATAAACGCCTGATTCGCATCCTGGGCATTCATACGCACCTGAGGCAGGCCAGACTGACGAAACATCGCTTTCTGAAGATCTTTTACGCCATAGCTTACATAAAGATCGTGCATCTCCTGACAGAGACGACGCAGCCTGTAACCGCGATAGCGCCCGGCGTGTTTACTGTACAGCACCGGCAACACCTCGCTCATCGGTGCATCATCCTGAATATGCTGTTCAAAACGCGCCAGCATCGCCACCAGATGCGCCATTTTCTCCGGGCTTTCCGCAGGCGTCAGCAGAAACAGAATAGAGTTCAGATCGCATTTTTCCGGCACGATACCGTTTTCACGCAGGTAATTCGCCAGGATCGTTGCGGGAATGCCAAAGTCGCTGTATTCGCCGCTGGCGGCGTCGATGCCCGGCGTCGTCAGCAGCAATTTGCAGGGATCGATTAAGTACTGATCCGGCGCGTAGCCCGCAAAGCCGTGCCATTTATCCTCTGGCGCAAAGCTGAAATAGCGCGCGTCAGCGGCAATGCGCTCCGTCGGGGCCGCCTGCCAGGGCTGGCCCTCTACACTTTCCGGGATAAACGGCCGGATCAGCGTACAGCGCGACAGGATCGCCTTGCGCACCTCAATGCCCAGCGTCACGCACTCATGCCACAGCCGGCGTCCGGCGGCGCCCTGATGCATTTTGGCATTCACATCCAGCGCGGCGAACAGCGGATAAAAAGGACTGGTCGAAGCGTGCAGCATAAAAGCGTTATTTAGCCGCTTATGGCTGCAAAAGCGCCGCTGCCCGCGAATATGGTTATCCTTTTTGTGAATCTGCGAGGTCTGTGAAAAACCCGCCTGCTGTTTATGTACCGATTGGGTCACAAAGATCCCAGGATCGTTTTCATTCAGTTCGAGCAGCAGCGGCGAACAGGCTTCCATCACCGGAATAAACTGCTCATAGCCCACCCAGGCGGAATCAAACAGAATGTAATCGCACAGATGGCCGATGCGATCGATCACCTGTCGGGCGTTATAGACCGTGCCGTCATAGGTGCCCAGCTGAATAATCGCCAGACGAAACGGCCTGACGTCGGCGGCGCGATCGGGCGCCACGGTACGCAGCTGTTCGCGCAGATAGCGTTCATCAAAACAGTGCGCGTCGATGCCGCCAATAAAGCCGAAAGGATTGCGCGCCGCCTCCAGATAAACCGGCGTCGCGCCCGCCTGAATCAGCGCGCCGTGATGGTTAGATTTATGATTGTTGCGATCGAACAGTACCAGGTCGCCGCGTGTCAGCAGCGCATTGGTGACCACTTTATTGGCGCTGGATGTGCCGTTTAGCACAAAGTACGTTTTATCGGCGTTAAACACCTTCGCAGCAAATTTCTGCGCATCCTTTGCCGACCCCTCATGGATCAGCAGATCGCCCAGCCGAACATCGGCATTGCACATATCGGATCGAAATAAATTTTCACCGTAAAACTCACAGAACTGGCGTCCTGCGGGATGCTTGCGAAAAAATGCGCCGCCCTGATGCCCGGGACAGGCGAAGGTACTGTTATTCATCGCGACATATTTCGTCAGCGTGTCAAAAAACGGCGGCAGCAGCGTGGCTTCATATTCATCCGCTGCCTGCGCCAGCTGTGCCAGCGCCTCTGCGCCGCCATCGAACAGGCCGGTTACCGGCGGCAGCCCCGTCACGTCGTCCGGCTGTCCGACCGCCAGAAAAACCGGAAAGGTAAAGCCGGTATGACGCAGTAATCCCAGCACACCCGCGCGCGCATCCGCGACTGAAACGACCACGGCTGCCACGTCGGTAAAATCGGTACTGTCGAGCGTCACAATCTCCCGGCCGACGGTAAGGTTGGGTGCCAGCACGGCGCTGGCGGCTATTTTGAGAGGTGTCATCACACAAATCCCAGGCTGAGCGAGTGCGCAAGGCGCGGCAATGGGAATTAACTTCCCGGCGTCAGGTGTCGAGAGGATGCAGAACAGAATGGGTTCCAGCCGCAACCGACAGACATCAGTAAAACCAGAGAACGTCTGTTTTTACTCATGTCCAACAGCGAGCTTGCGTTAGCCTCACCGCATGGCGAGGGGAAAGATGACCGAAGTGACAGCGAAGGCGCGCCCACGCCGCGACAGCCAACAATGAAGGGAGTAGCGGCGCTGAGCCTGCAACGGTCCGAACATAGCGTTAACCTCGCGATAAAAAGCCTGAGCGATAAAAGTGGCGACATCATGTCATTTTTCATCGACTGAGACAACCCCTGAAAATTGAATAAAAAATCACTTATCAAAAATAAATATCATTGATTTAAAAGATAAAATTAAAAACACAATGTTTATTATCATAAAATTTACATCAATTTATTCAGTCATCTACGGAGCGTGCTTTAACAGAATATGCTGCGCGGACATCTCTACCGCCTGCACGCATTGACGCTGCGCCGCCCCCTGCGCATGATGAATTTTCTGAAGTCTGACCTTCACTGAATGGATGAGAACGCTATGGCAAGTCTGTACCAACCGGTAAAAATCGGCGCGCTGGAATTAAAAAATCGTATCGTGATGGCGCCGCTGACGCGTATGCGCGCGGTTGACGCGCGCACGCCAAATGAAATCATGCTGAAATATTACGTGCAGCGCGCCAGCGCCGGGCTGATCGTCACCGAAGCAACCTCGGTGTCGCCGCAGGGCGTTGGCTATCCCAACACGCCGGGCATCTGGAGCGAGGAGCAAATTGCCGGCTGGCGCAAAATCACCGATGCGGTGCATGAGGCGGGCGGCAAAATCGTGGTACAGCTGTGGCATGTGGGCCGCGTTTCCGATCCCATCCACCTGAACGGCGAAGTGCCGGTCGCGCCCAGCGCCATTGCGCCGGAAGGTCACGTTACGCTGGTGCGTCCGCAGCGCCCTTACGTTACGCCGCGCGCGCTGGAAACCAGCGAGATCGGCGGCATCGTGGCAGATTTCCGCCAGGCGGGAGAAAACGCTAAACGGGCAGGCTTTGACGGCATCGACATTCACGCCGCCAACGGCTATTTAATCGATCAATTCCTGCATGATGGCTCCAATAAACGCAGCGACCAGTACGGCGGTTCCATCGAAAACCGCGCCCGTTTTCTGCTGGAAATTGTGGATAGCCTGCTAACGGTCTGGTCTGCGGATCGCGTCGGCGTGCATCTGAACCTGATGTCCAACGCCTATTCCATGTCAGATTCTAATCCGCAGGCGCTGTTTGGCTACGTGGCGGAACAGCTCAATGCGCGCCAGCTGGCCTTTATTTTCGCACGCGAAGCGCTGACTCAGGCGGAGCCTGTTGGCCCGCTGGTGCGTGAAAAATTCAGCGGCGCGTTTATCGCTAATGAGGGCATTACGCGGGAAGAGGCGGAAAAGCTGATTGCCGAAGGCAGTGCCGACGCTGTCAGCTTCGGCAAGCTGTTTATCGCTAATCCCGATTTGGTGGCGCGCTTTATCCGGCAGGCGCCGCTGAACGCGCTGGAGAATGAGACGATTTATCGCATGGAGCCGCCGTTCGAGCGCGGTTATACCGATTATCCTTTCCTGAACGCGTAACGCTTTCCCGGAGCGCCGCAGCGCTCCGGGAACACAGATTACTGCGCCGCGCTCACGCGCCAGACGGTATTGCCTGCGTCATCCGCAATCAATACGCCGCCCTGCTTATCCATTGCTAACCCAACCGGCAGGCCGCGCACTTCTTTCTGATCGTCGCTTAAAAAGCCGGTCACAAAAGGTTCCGGCTTACCGACCGGCTGACCATTCCGGAACGCGACAAACGACACGCGATAGCCGTTGAGCGGCGAGCGATCCCAGCTGCCATGCTCGCTGATCAAGGCGCCGCCGCGATATTTTTCCGGCAGATTGCTGCCGGTATAGAACAGCAGTCCCAACGGCGCAACGTGCGAACTCAGCGCATAGTCAGGTTTGATCGCCTTTTTCACCAGATCCGGGCGCTGCGGCATCACGCGATGATCGATATGATCGCCGAAATAGCTGTAGGGCCAGCCGTAAAAGCCACCTTCCTGTACCGATGTCAGATAATCCGGCACCAGATCGGCGCCGATCTCATCGCGCTCGTTCACGATCGCCCACAGCTTGCCGGTTTGTGGTTCCCATTGCAGGCCGGTGGGATTACGCAGCCCGCTGGCGTAAATGCGGCTGCCGCCGGTGGCGGTATCCACTTCCAGCACCGCCGCCCGGCGATACTCCGCGCCGATGCCGTTTTCCATGGTATTGCTGTTGGAGCCGACGCCGACATAAAGTTTGCTGCCGTCCGGGCTGGCCAGCAGCGATTTTGTCCAGTGATGGTTAAGCGGGCCGCCGGGCAAATCGCTCACTTCCGTGCCGGGATCGGTAATACGCGTGGAACCGCTCTCATAGCGATAGCGCATAATATTGTCGGCATTCGCCACATAAAGCGTATCGCCTACCAGCTGCACGCCGAACGGCGAGTGCAGGTTTTCAAGGAAGATATGCTTCTCCCAGGTCACACCGTCGCCGCTGGTATTGCGCAGCAGCGTAATGCGATTGCCGCCCTTACCGCCCTTGCCGGAGGACTTCTGCACCATCCCCATAATCAGCTGTTTGGGCATGCTGATCGGCTCGGTGCCAGGGCTGTTGGCTTCCACCACCAGCACATCATTATTCGGCAGCACATAAACCTGGCGCGGATGCATCAGGCCGTCCGCCACTTTGGTGATTTGCAGACCGTCGGCGACTTTTGGCTTCTCGCCCGCTTGCCAGGCGACGCCTTTCGGCACCTGCATCGGCGGCAACAGGAAATCCTGCGCCTTCGGCAGCACCGGATTCGGCCCGACCTGCTGGCTGGGATCGACCGAAGCCTGCTCATCACAGCCGCTCAGCAGCAGCGCGGAAGAAACGGCGAGCAATAATAATTTATTCATCGGGCCGCTCCTTGTGCGGTACGCAGGCGCAGGGCCAGCTGAACATTGGCCAGGCAAAGCAGCGCCACCACCAGAGTCGAAAGAATAACGCCCGCAGGCACCACGGCGTAAGCGTCGCGGCTGTGGACAAAAGCGTTGAATATTGCCAGAACGATCGCCAGCAGGTTAGCCCAAAAGTGAATCTTTACCGGCGAGGTTTGCGGCCAGGAAACGCCGATCCAGGTCTGCACCAGATTAATCAGCCGCGGAATAATGGCGATAATCAGCCCAAACGCAATCAGCCAGCTGGCGCTTTTCGTCCACATGGGGTTGTAACTTTTCAGATAAATAATGTCGAAAATCCAGGCGGCGGTGAAAAAGCCCAGCGGAACAGGATTAAGGAATTCATACAGCGCCACAGCAAGCGCAGAATTGCGTCTGGTCGCGTTCGGGTTCATTAGCAGGCTCCTGAAGGATATGAAATGATCGGCCACAATGGGTTTGTCGCCGTATCGCTATCCTGAAAAAGCGTAGTAAAAGTAATGCGTTTCGCGCAAAAAAGTACCGAAAATAGTTAATTGTTACCAAAAGGGATCGAAAAGCCGCTTGCGATAAAGATATATCTTAGATATGTTTCTGCTCACCCTTACCGAAGAGACGATAATGATGAGCGCAGAAACACCTGTCCAGGCCTGGCCGCTTCCCTCGCGCAGAAAAAATCAGCTGAGACTGCGTCAGCTACGTGTTCAGAGCAAAACGCAAATCGGCAGCTTCTGGCGCATTTGCTTAACCGGCGACGATCTGCAGGGCTTTACCTCCCACAGCTTCGACGATCATATAAAGCTCTTTTTCCCCGATGCGGAAAATGGCGAACTGGTACTGCCAGAAGTGGGCGATCAGGGCGTGGTGTGGCCGGAAGGCAAACGTCCGCAATCGCGTGACTATACGCCGCTGGCCTATGACGCGGCAGCCAATACATTAACGCTCGATTTCTTTATTCATCCGGGCGGCCTCGCCAGCGGCTGGGCCGAAAAGGCGCAGCCGGGCGATCCGCTGGTGATCGGCGGCCCGCGCGGCTCGTTCTGCATACCGCTGGAGTATGCGTTTCAGCTTTACCTGTGCGATGAATCCAGCCTGCCTGCGCTGGGTCGCCGCCTGGCGGAAATCGCCGCGGCGCGCATCGATGCGCAGATCCATGTGATGATTATGGCGGATGAAGCGCAGGCGAAAGCTTATCTACCGTCGCTGGCAGGCGTAACCTGCCATTTCCTGCCCGCAGGCGACGCTGACGCTGCGCTGAGCGCGCTGGAACAGCTGGCGATCCCGCAGCAGGGCTATTTCCTGTGGCTAACCGGCGAAGGCGATCGGATTAAAACCTTAATCGACTACCTGACCGAACGGCGCGGGATCAATGAAAACTATCTGCGCGGCGTCGCCTACTGGCACCGTAAATAACCGCTTATTCCCGGTCTCACGGACCGGGAATTTTTAACCAGGCAATGTGAAATAAGATGATGAAAGAGAAAAAACATTCCGGCTTTTTTGCCCATAAAAAACGTAAAGAGCGTCTGCTGGACGCCACGGAAACCCGCCTGCTGATCCTGAGCATTCTGGATTCGCGTCCGGCGCACGGTTATGAAATTATCCGGGCGATTGAGGAGCTGTCGCGTGGCGAATACGCGCCCAGTCCGAGCCTGATTTACCCTAACCTGACGCTGATGGAAGAGATGGGGCACGTCAGCGCGGAAACGGGCGAAGGCAATAAGAAAAACCATTTTATTACCGATGCGGGCAAAGCATTCCTGGCACAGCAGCAGGAACCGCTGGCGCGCGTCACCGGTCGCCTGCAATCGCTGGCGGTGCTGGCCAACAACCGCGGCCTGCCGGAAGTGCAGCGCGCCATTCATAATATGCGCATGGCGCTGAATACGCGCCTGGCCGACGAGCAGATCTCGCAGCAGTCGCTGCACGCCATTATCGACGTGCTGGACGACGCCGCGAAAAAGATCGAACGCAGCTAACACGCGCTATGCGCTGGCCTGTTCAGGCCAGCTTATCCACCGCCTGCTGCCAGCTAAACGGCAGCAGCATTTGATAGTCAATCTGCTTTTGCGCCATCTGTTCTACCAGCGCCAGCTGGCTTTCCGCGATCGGCAAACGCGTAATCAGCAGGTGACCTATTCTGTGGCGGGCAAATCAGCTACGTCGGTTAAATAAAGCGGCGCGCAGGAAAGGATGAAAATTGCGGTAAGCAGAGGGAAAACGGAGAGGGAAAACAGCCTCCGGCGTCCGCCGGAGGCTGCTAAAATTATTCGCTAACGCGATAGCGTTCCAGCCAGTGAGCGTAAGGCGCAGGCAGCACCCAGGCAGCTTTATCTTCTTTCAGCGCCAGCGCAGCCTGGTAAGGCCAGTGCGGATTCGCCAGGTGCGCGCGGCCGACCATCACCAGATCCAGCTGCTGCTGTTCTACGGTGCGGTTGGCAATCGCAGGCGCGTCGATGCCCCAGGCGGAAGCGACCGGAATATTGGCTTCACGACGCACGCGTTCGGCGATCGGCGCCAGGAAAGCCGGGCCCCACGGAATATTGGCGTCCGGCGTGGAGAAGCCGACGCTGACGCTCAGCAGATCCAGACCGCCAGCGCGCATCTGACGCGTGACTTCAATCGATTCTTCCAGCGTCTGCTCATCGCGACCGTCATACTCAATCACGCCAAAACGCGCGGTCAGCGGCAGGTTTTCCGGCCAGACGTGGCGGACGGCTTCCAGCGTTTCCAGCATAAAGCGGCTACGGCCAGCCAGATCGCCGCCATACCGATCCTGACGCTGGTTCGCCTGTACGGAGAAGAAGCTCTGCGCCAGATAGCCGTGGGCGAAGTGCAGCTCCAGCCATTCGAAACCGGCATCGCGGGCGCGACGGGCGGCAGTGGCGAAATCTTCACGTACGCGCGCAATATCGTCCAGCGTCATCGCTTTCGGCACCTGCGGCAGGTTCGCGCCAAAGGCGATCGCGGATGGCGCGATGGTTTCCCAGCCGCGTCCATCGTCAGCGGCGATATGATCGTCGCCTTCCCACGGGCGGTTTGCGCTCGCTTTGCGTCCGGCGTGCGCAATCTGAATACCCGGCACGGCGCCTGCCGCTTTAATATCACGGGCGATTTGCGCCAGCTTTTCCGCCTGCTCGTCGTTCCAGATGCCGAGGCAGCCTGGGGTGATGCGGCCTTCCGGCGCAACCGCCGTAGCTTCAACAATAACCAGGCCAGCGCCGCCGCGCGCCAGGCCGCTGTAGTGAACGCGGTGCCAGTCGTTGCTCAGGCCGTCGGTTGCGGTGTACTGACACATCGGCGGCACCGCAATACGATTACGCAGCGTTACGTCTTTCAAAGAAAACGGTGTAAATAAACCTGACATATAAACCTCTTGCGTTCAGGAAGTGTGTATATGGCAGAGCCGGTCAGCAACCGGCGCTGAAAATAACCAGAACAGAAATGTTGCTGGCTATCGAACCCCAAAGAGGCCCGATAATAGCCTGCTCGCGCGTTTTAAACTTCGCCGTATTTGCTACGCATCATATTTTCGATCTCTTCCAGGCTCTTGCCGCGCGTCTCCGGCAGCAGGAAGTAAACAAAGACAAATGAGCCGATATTCAGCAGCACAAAGATAAAGAAGGTTTGATTACCGATCAGGCTCAGCGTCAGCGGGAAAGCAAAGGCGACGATGGCATTACAGATCCACTGAAACGACACGGCGGTGCCAGCCAGCGCGCCACGAATTTTCATTGGGAACAGCTCTGACATCAGCAACCAGTAAACCGGCGAAATGCACATCTGCATAAAGAACAGGAAAACCAGAATGCTGGCTAACGCCAGGTAGCTCTGCAACAGGTTTTGCGGCAGCAGCGTCAGCGTCAGACCCAGCGCAACCTGCGCTAAAATCACCACGCTCAGACCGGTCATCAACATGCGGCGACGGCTGAAGCGACTTACCGCCCAGATGCCAACCAGCACCGCAATGACTGAAACCACGCCGTTACCAATGGTGGCAGCGATAGACGCGTTGGTGCCCAGGCCGGTGGTTTTCAGGATAATCGGCGTGTAATACATAAAGGCGTTAACGCCGGTAAACTGCAGAACAAAACCCAGTCCGCAGCCGGTTAACAGCAGGCGGATCACCCAACGCTCTTTCAGCAGCTCTTTTACCGATGGCCCTTTTCGCGCCAGCTTCTCCTGCTTGCGCATATCCGCCATCTCTTTGCGCACCTCGCGCGGCGTCTCGCGCAGCTTTTTCAGCACTTTTAACGCTTCGCTAAAGCGCCCTTCCGATACCAGCCAGTGCGGCGAAGCCGGTACGAAAAAGGTACCGATAAACAGCAGGATGCCCGGCACCATCGCCAGCGCCAGCATATAGCGCCAGATATGCGGATCGTGCAGCGCATAGCTCATTACGGTGCTGATGATATAGGCGGTAAGCTGACCGACAACGATCATCAGTTCATTGCGGCTGACCAGCGACGCGCGCCGTTTCGGCCCGGCGATTTCAGCGATAAACACCGGCACCGTTGAGGAGCCGCCGCCCACCGCCACGCCTAAGATAAAGCGCATAATCACCATGCTGGTAAC
>Ga0209463_1000330_pt1 | contig 40919 bp, 32 predicted proteins | sample AgamicMgSfrz_FD_187169 | JGI IMG/M metagenome (GOLD analysis project Ga0209463, IMG submission 187169) | Agave microbial communities from Guanajuato, Mexico - Mg.Sf.rz (SPAdes) (version 2) | ecosystem: Host-associated > Plants > Phyllosphere > Phylloplane/Leaf | place: Guanajuato, Mexico...
ATACGTTATCCCCGGATTTTTTCTTTGAAGAAGGGAATTCAAAAAATCTGGGGATAACAGCGATCGGAGGATATTTCTGACGCGCAGTGGTCCAGTGTAAAATTGATGTTTTTTCCTAAATAGCTACACCATTCAATACGTTTAAGGAGTTGCACTCATCCATGGAACAATTCAGATTACCCAAAATACCAATGCCGCCTGTTGCTGTGCCGCAATCCATTCAGGCAGTGCTCGAAGAAGCGGAACAGAAGCTGGCTCACAGACCGAAGCTGCTTCAGTTATTCAAGAACTGTTTCCCCAATACGATCGAAACGACAACGAAACTGATGGACGATGGCACGACTTTTGTCATCACCGGAGACATTCCGGCCTCATGGCTGCGTGATTCCGTGGAGCAGGTGGTGCACTACATTCCGTTTGCGAAGGAAGATGAGGACCTGCAGCGGATCATCGGCGGGCTGATCAAGCGCCATATCCAGTATGTTCATATTGATCCGTATGCCAATGCCTTCAATGAGACAGCCAATGACTGGCATTGGAACACAACGGATGAGACCGACATGTCGCCTTGGGTATGGGAACGCAAATTTGAGATTGATTCGCTGTGCTTTGTTGTGCGGTTGGCCTATTTATATTGGAAGGAAACGGAGCTGACCGACATTTTCGATTCCAGCTTCAAGGCAGCAATGCGCAAAATCGTGGATCTGTTCAAAGTGGAACAGCATCACATGGAACAATCTCCATATCGCTTCACGCGCAATAACGGCATCCCTACAGATTCTCTGCGTAATCAGGGGAAGGGCATGCCGGTCAATTATACAGGCATGATCTGGTCCGGCTTCCGTTCCAGCGACGATGCGTGCGATTTTCACTACAACATCCCAGGCAACATGTTTGCAGTTGTCGCTTTGCGCCAGATGCAGGAGTTTGCCGAGTGGGTGTTCCGGGATATGGCACTGCTGCAGGAGCTTAAGGATCTGGAGCAGGACGTGGATCACGGCATTCAGTTGTACGGCATCTATCGTCATCCGGAATTTGGCCCTATCTATGCGTACGAGACGGATGGCTACGGTAATTACTGTCTCATGGATGATGCCGGTACACCGGGACTGATGTCAATTCCATATCTGGGTTACGTTACTGCAGATGATCCGATCTATCAAAATACCCGCCGATTTGCCCTGAGCAAAGAGAACCCGTTCTATTATGAGGGCAAGGTTGCGAAAGGCATCGGCAGCCCGCATACGCCACCGGATTACATCTGGCATATGGGCTTATCCATGCAGGGACTGACGGCACAATCCGCCGAGGAGAAGCTGGAAATCATTCGTATGCTGGAAGCAACAGATGCGGATACAGGTTATATGCATGAAGGTTTCCATGCGGATGATCCAACGATTTTTACGAGAAAATGGTTTGCGTGGTCCAACAGCCTGTTCTCCCAGTTGGTCTATAAATCCATGAAGGATGGCCTGTTATGAGTACACATGTGAAGGAAAACAAGCTGATTATCTTCGCTGATCCCGATTTTCCAGTAGAAGGCCAGCGGCCATCACACCAGGCACTGGATACTTGGCAAGGGTCCAATGAGATCATCGTTGCAAGCGCAGGCGAACTGGCTGAGGTGTTGAATGCAGCAGCAGGTGAGGGTTGTTTGGTGAATCTGCACGCGCCTTACTTTCCAAAATTCGCCTGGACTGCAATTGCAGCCTACCTGCATCAGGGAGGAAGCCTGATCAGTGTGGGTGGTGCACCCTTCAAGCGTCCTGTCCGGGATGAGGACGGGGCTTGGGTTGTGGAGTCAGAGCAGACCGCGTACCATCAGGAGCTTTATATTCATGAGGCGTTAAATGTATCTTCAGCGAGTGTACAAACGTACGCTTCATCTGAACAAATTTCATTACTTGCTGGCAAAGAGGACTTGTTTGAAATCGCAGATACGTGGAATCTGGTGCCGCATACCACCAAATCAAGTGATCTGCCTCACCAGATGGGTTCGGCTGGACCGATGAGCACGCAGATCTATCCGCTACTTTGCGGCGTGAGCAAGGATGGGCGCAGCATCGCCGCTCCGGTCGTCCTGTGGGAGAACTCCCGCAGTACATTTGCCGGTTCACGATGGATGTTTGTGAATCTGCCGCTAACCGCCTCATTCTGGGAGCATGACGGTGCTAACGAGATTGTGAAGTGGGCCCAATTCTGTGCCAAAGGGGTAACTGAACTGTCCCTGAAACCCAACTATGCGACGTATGAAACTGGTGAACGGGCTGTACTTACCCTTCAAGGGCAGATTTTACAGCGTACAGGCTACAGACGTGTAGTGTCCGAGCTGTGGACGTTCGACCTGACCGTTGAAAGGGAGGACCGGACAACCGGCACGACGGAGAAGGTATGGAGCCACCGGCTGGAGATGGAGCTTTCCGGAGAGCAGCAGTTTGCGCGTCTTTCACTCCCGGCTTCAGTAGAAAGTGGGCTGTACCGAATCGTATGCCGTGCGCAAGCACCTGACGGGGAAGTGCGAATTTTGCGCCAAGGTTTCTGGGGTCAGGATGACGCATTGCTTGCTGAAGGGGAAGTGATTACCCGGAGCAGAGACTATTTTGTAAAAGACGGACGTCCTCTGCCTGTTGTAGGCATGACGTACATGACCTCCGACGTAGCCCGGAAATTCCTGTTTCTGCCGAACGCCGACGTATGGGATCGGGACATGGCACAGATGGCGAAAGCAGGCATTAACTGGATTCGGACCGGGATCTGGACGGCCTACCGCAATATGATGCAGGTGGACGGACATATGGCAGAGGACGTGCTTCGCGCGATTGATGCCTTCCTGTTAACGGCGAAGCGCCACGGCCTGCAGGTCACGTTTACGTTTTTTTCCTTTACACCTGAGACGTGGGAAGGCACGAATCCCTATCTGGATCCGCAAAGCGTCGAGGCACAGAAGCGTTTCATCCGCAGCATCGTCAGCCGGCATACGCATACCACCCATGTGGATTGGGATCTGATTAACGAGCCATCCATGTTTGATCCGGTGCGCATCTTCTCGGCTGGCCCGCGCTCGGCCAGGGATTCGCATGAACAGCAGGCTTTTGTCGATTGGCTGCAGCAGCGGCATGAGACCATTGAAGCGCTGCAGGAAGCATGGAACATGTCACCGAAGCAGCTTCCAAACTTTGCAGCAGCGGTTATACCGGAGCCGGAAGAGATTAACTTTGATGTACAGGACATGCACAAAGCGAAAAAAGGAACCCGCTGGCTCGATTATTGTCTCTTCTCGATGGAGATGCACAATGTTTGGGCAAGAGAGCTGGTAGGTACGATCAAGGATCTGGTGCCGGATCATCTGGTTACCGTAGGTCAGGACGAAGCCCTGGGCGCACAGCGTCCTTCGCCGTTTTTCTATGAACGCGAAGTGGATTATACAACCGTGCACTCCTGGTGGTTAAACGATGATCTGATCTGGGACGGCATTTTCACCAAAACGCCGTATAAACCGAATCTCATTCAGGAGACGGGCATCATGTATGTGGAAACTCCGGATGGACGTGCCAAGCGCACGGAAGCAGAGCTTCGCAGCATCCTTGAACGGAAGTATGCCTATGCTTTCGCCACAGGTGGTGCCGGAGCGGTGCAATGGATCTGGAATACCAACTTTTATATGGATAATGCCAATGAGTCTCATATCGGGGCCCTTCGTGCAGATGGTACAGAGAAGCCGGAAGCGGATGTATCCTATGATTTTGGCCGATTCATGCACAAGGTGCGTGATCTCTTCGAAGATCGCGATCTGGAGGATATTGCGGTGGTGTTCCCGTACTCCAATGACTTCTCCAACCGTTCCCTTGCTTATGATGCAACAACCAAGCTTACGCGTGTGATGTCCTATGATCTGAAACTGCCGTTCCGGGCCGTATCCGAATATCATTTGGAAGCACTGGAGCAGCAGCCACCGAAGCTGATTATCGTACCGAGTCCGCATAATATGGATACGGAGGCATTGCTTCAGCTGCTTGCATTCACGGAGAAGCAGGGTGCATGCCTGCTGATCACTGGACCGCTGGGGCTGAACGCGTACTGGAAGGCAAGTGACCGGGCAGATCATATCATGGGTAAACGCAGTTTGGCTAACGTGCAGCGTGAGGAACTGCTGAATATTAATGGAGTGAATCACCGAGTAACCTATGGAAGACGCCGTATTGCGGAAGTGGTAAAGGAGAATTTGCTTCATGGGGATAATGTTACACCAGATGAAGTGACTATTGTGCCATGGGGAAAAGGGAAAATCATGTGGTCTCCGCTGCCGCTCGAGCTTAACGGACGGGATGAGCCGCTGGCGGACCTGTATCGTTATGCGACCGAAACGGCTGGTATCTATCAGGAGCTGGAATGGATATCTGGCGGAGAAATCGCAGGAATTTATGGCCGGAAGCTGAGTTTTCCAAAAGGAAATCTATATGTATTTGTGTCAGAGTCTTCACTCAATCATAAGGTTCATGTAAGAGATGCCCGCACTGGCGTATCCTATGAATTCCAATTGGAGAAAAATCGCTCCGTGCTGTTTGCCACAGATGCTGCAGGAAAACTGCATACGGTGTATCGCCCTGAAGATGTTGAGATTGTACAACAAGATGGAGAGGTGGGCTAACTCATGACGGAACAAAAGAATAAACAGAAAACCAAAAGAGCCCATATCATTTCGCACACCCACTGGGATCGGGAATGGTATCTGCCCTATGAGAAGCATCATATGCGGCTCGTTCAACTGGTGGATTCACTGTTAGATGAGCTTGATGAGGGGGCGGAATACAAAAGTTTTTACTTGGATGGGCAAACGATCATCATCGACGATTATCTCCAGGTTCGCCCGGAGCAAAAGGAGCGGCTGGAGAAGCATATCCGGAATGGCCGGATCGTGATCGGGCCTTGGTATATCTTGCAGGATGCGTTCCTTACCAGTGGTGAAGCCAATGTGCGCAATATGCAGGTTGGACATCGGGATGCGAAGCGTTACGGCACGCCTTCCAAAATCGGTTATTTTCCCGATACGTTCGGGCTGGTTGGACAGACGCCGCAGCTCATGCTGCAATCTGGCATCGATAACGTCTTTTTTGGAAGAGGCGTGAAACCTACAGGTTTCAATAATACGGTATCGGATGCAGGATACGAATCCAGCTTCTCGGAGCTGATGTGGGAAGGTCCGGATGGATCAAAAGTGTTGGGGGTGCTATTTGCCAACTGGTATTCCAATGGTAATGAAATTCCGGTAGATGAGGCTTCAGCCCGCAAGTTCTGGGAAACAAAACTGGCAGATGCCGAGAAATATGCCTCGACCAATGAGCTGCTGTACATGAACGGATGTGATCACCAGCCTATTCAGCGGGATCTGCCTGAGGCGATCCGAATGGCCGAGCAATTACATCCCGACATTGAGTTCGTTCACTCCAACTTTCCGGATTATCTGACTGCTCTGAAAGAATCAGCGGAACATGAGTTGTCTACGGTAAAAGGAGAGCTGCGCAGCCAGCGTACCGATGGCTGGGGTACCCTGGTGAACACCGCTTCTGCACGGGTTTATCTGAAACAGATGAACCAGCTTGGTCAAGCCATGCTGGAAAAGGTGGCTGAGCCACTGGCATCCTATGCCCATCTCCTTGGACATGCATATCCGCATGATCAACTGACCTATGCCTGGAAAACGCTGATGCAGAACCACCCGCATGACAGTATTTGCGGCTGCAGTGTGGATGAGGTCCACCGCGAGATGGTCACACGATTCGAGAAGAGCCGTCACGTCGCTGAAGCGATGATTGAAGAGAGCACAAGTCAGATTGCTGCTTCGGTGGATACCTCAATCTTTGCCAGTTATGGTGAAGATGCGCGGCCACTGATCACGTTCAATACGACAGGCTGGGAGCGCAGCGGCGTTGTTCAGATCGAACTGGATGCGGCTCGTATCTACTTCCGTGATGGAATTTCATTAGAGGATATGGCTGCCCAAATGAACAACGTAGATCTGTCTGGTCGTGTCCTCGTTGACGAAAATGGATTGCTCGTTCCGTGTACAGTTGAAGATCTGGGCCTGCAATTCGGATACGATCTGCCGGATGACCGATTCCGTCAGCCGTACAGCTGCCGTCGGGTCAGAATTACATTTGAAGCTGGGAACGTGCCAGCGCTTGGCTTGAAGGCATATGCCTGGGTTCGCAGCGAAGCTAAGGTTGAAGCTGTTACGAATGGCTCTGAGCTGCGCCTTGGCGAACGCAGCATGGAAAATGAGTATGTGGCCGTAACGATCGCAGACAATGGTTCCTTTACACTGAAGGATAAACGGACAGGACGGACGTACCAAGATCTTGGCGTTTACGAAAATGTTGGGGATATCGGTAACGAGTACATGTTCAAGCAGCCGGAGAACGAAGTTGCTCTGACTACAAGAGAACTAACAGCTGAAATTCAGATCCTTGAAGATACGCCGTACCGTACCTCCTACGAAATCGTACATCATTGGGAAATCCCTGCTTCGGCGGATGAGATGCTGGATCGTGAACAACGGGAGCTCATCTATTACCCGTATCGCAAGGCACAGCGTTCCAAACAAACCGTTACATTGCGTATTCGTACGATCCTGTCGTTAAGTCGCAGCGGAAAAGGAGTACGTTTGCAAACCACGTTCAACAATCAGGCGAAGGATCACCGTGTACGTGCCCTGTTCCCAACCGATCTGGCGACTGCTGTTCACCACGTGGATTCCATGTTCGAAATTGCGACTCGTGATAATGTACCCGCACCAGAGTGGCAAAATCCAAGCAATACGCAGCATCAGCAAAGTTTTGTGGATGTGAGCGAAGATCAGGCCGGACTGGTCGTAGCCAATCTGGGATTGAATGAATATGAAGTCCTTCAGGATGGGCGCAATACGATAGCCGTAACGCTGCTCCGTGCCGTAGGGGAGCTTGGGGACTGGGGGTTGTTCCCAACGCCGGAAGCACAATGTCTGGGAGAGCATTCGTTCCAAATGGAGATCATTCCGCATGATGGAAGCGGTGCATCATCCGATGCATACATCGAGGCTTACCAGTTCCAGGTTCCATGGACGCTGGTTCAAACGGATGTTCACTCCGGTACGCTGTCTTCAACGCATACACCATTTGCCTGGCAGGGGGAAGGCTTGGCATTCTCCTCATTGAAAGTGAATGAGGAATCAGGGGATCTGATGATGCGTTGGTATAATATGAAGCCGCGCACATCCCTGCTCAGTCTGGATGCGAACGAATTAAATACGAATGTTGAAGCATACAAGAGCAATATTCTGGAGGAGAAGGGCGAGAAACTGGCAGCCTCTTCAGATGTTTCTACTAATCGATCTAGCGGCAAGGAATGGTCCATCCAGATAGGCCCTTGCGAGATTGTTACCTTAGGGCTCGGTCGCTAAAGTAAGCACCCTGGGAGCAGGCAGACACTGTCATCCACAGAATTCGCGATACGATGTGTCACGTAGGAGATCGTTTTTCCAGCCGGAACATGTTGAGTTATGCCCCAAGTTTCTATAGAATGAACAATAGAATTGCAATCGATCGAAGGAACCTTTGCCATCATCATGGTTATGGGTAAATTTCAGTGGTTCATTCTATATCGAATATATTAAGGGGGCTTGAAGCCATGGAATCCTTGGGAGGACTGCTTCAGCAGCTTAATCCTTCCTTTCGTGAGCAGTCGCGGCGAATTGCGGCGGAGTTGATGGAAGATCCGTACGTACGCGAATTCCGAGCAGGTCACCCGGAACTAAAAGATGCACAGCTCATGACCGATCTGAGCAAGCTGTATCAGTATGCCCGAGATTCGAAAAACTGTGCAAATTGTCCGGGGCTGGATAACTGTCCTAACGATTTCCAGGGTCACTTTTGCAAACTGGAAGTAGAGCATTTTAACGGTAAACCCGAAATTATAGATAAAAAAGCTCCGTGTTCCAAGCATATTGCAAGGCAAAATGAGCATGTGATCAAGAAGAGAATCCGCAGCTTCTATGTAGACGAGCGTGCGCTTAATGCGGGATATAACGATGTTGAAATCATGGGCAAGGACCGGATGCGTGCTCCGGCGGTAAACCAGGTTCTGCGTTATATTAATGATACGAAGGAGAACGGCTTATCTCCGCAAGGACTGTTTTTGGAGGGGTCATTTGGAACAGGCAAGACGTTTCTGATGTGCTATCTATTACACGAGTTAGCCGTTGCGGGATATACAGGCGTCATTATCTACATGCCTGACTTTGTGGAAGATCTGAAATCCATGATCACGGAAGGGCAGAAGTTGAAGGAAACGACTGATATCCTCAAAAGCTGTGACCTCCTCATCTTTGATGATATTGGTGCAGAGAATCTGAATCCTTGGGTTCGGGATCATGTCATGGGCTCCATTTTGAACTACCGCATGAATCGCAAACCAACGTTCTATACGTCCAACTACAACCTGGATGGGCTGGAGAAGCATCTCAGCTTTACGAGCAAGGATGGCGAGGAAATGAATAAGGGTCAGCGTCTGATGGACCGCATTCGTCCGTTTGTCGACGTGGTTTCCGTTCGAGGCGAGAATCAGCGGGGTAAGCGATAATTCATCTATTTATATCAAGTAGTCCACAAAAAAGCCTGGTTTTTCGCGGTGGTCGCGGAAACCGGGCTTTTTTGGTCCTGCGCGGGCCTGACATCCTATTCGGTCAGGAATTTGAAGATGACCATGCCGAAGAAGATGACTGTCATCAGGCCACCCATGCCGGCAACACCCGCAATCAGATCGAATAGATCGTTACGGGGCTCCTCGTTCACATGTTCACGCGGGTCGTTGATCCGCACATTTGCGTCCATGTTATTGCCTCCTTATGTGGATCAACAGCTCGCCCTTCCAGGGAGCTGAAGCCCGGAGTAATTTTAGTATACTTGGAAAAGAAAGCGTTTGTAAAGATTTAGCAGCAATCGTGTCAAGGTCACCAATTGTGAAGATTTGATGGTGGAGAGATGAACATTGCACGTTCATTTCACAAGTTTAGATGTCCTGTGTTATACTGGAAGTGTCGTTCACGACGTTACAGGTTAAAATAAACCGTAAGTATATATAAGGAGGACAATTTCATGGCTATTGTTAACGTATCCGATCAATCCTTTAACGCTGAAGTCGAAGGAGAAGGAACGGTTCTTGTTGATTTCTGGGCGCCTTGGTGCGGTCCTTGCAAAATGCTCGCTCCAATCCTGGAAGAGCTGTCCACCGAAGTTGGCGATGCAGTGAAAATTGCCAAAGTCAACGTTGACGAAAATCCGGAATCCGCTTCCCGCTTCGGCGTAATGAGCATTCCGACATTGATCTTCTTCAAAGACGGCCAACCGGTTGATAAAGTGGTTGGATTGAACTCGAAAGAAGCACTCAAAGGAATCATTGAGAAACACCAATAATTCACTAGGCTAACAGATACGCCTCCGGTTATGCGCCGGGGGCGTTTTGCGTCGAATATCTTTTTATAGGACAATATAGTGGTATACGATTATTAAGTTGGTACTGGAAATTTACATGTTTAACGGAGAGGACAGAAATGATCTGGAGAAACGAAGTGGTCGCCTTTATCACCGGATTTATACCTTTTAAGAGTGCAATCTAAAAAATCTGGGGGTAACAGCGATCGGAAGATCATTCTGGCATCGGAGTGGCACATGTAAGGTGAAGCTTTGAACTTTTTTCAGAATCAATCGGGAGGGAGGACCCACCGAATTATGGACGAATTCATAAATGTTCTGCAAGAACAGGAGCAGGCACTGGAGCAGATTCGGCACAAGCTGGCGCTGCTGCCGGATATGCCTGGCTGTTATTTGATGAAAAACAGCGAAGGTACCATTATCTATGTAGGTAAGGCCAAAGTGCTGAAAAACCGCGTACGCTCTTACTTTATTGGTAGTCATAACGGAAAGACACAGCGTTTGGTATCCGAAATCCGCGATTTTGAATACATTGTGACGGGCAGTAATATGGAAGCACTCATTCTGGAGTGTAACCTGATCAAAAAACACATGCCGCGTTATAACGTTTTGCTCAAGGACGACAAAACCTTTCCTTATCTCAAAATTACGAATGAAAAGCATCCCCGGCTCGAAGTGACCCGGCGCGTGCTGAAAGATAAAGCCAAGTACTTCGGACCCTATCCGAACTCTTATGCGGCACACCAAACGAAAAAGCTGCTCGACCGGATGTATCCGCTCCGTAAATGCGGCGTGATGCCGAAGGAAGTCTGCCTGTATTATCACATGGGACAATGTCTTGCTCCTTGTGTGAAAGAAGTAGGCAAGGAACAATATGATCAGATTTCGCAAGAAATCGGTTCATTCCTGAGCGGTGGACACGAAGAAATTAAGAAGGATCTGCAGCGCAAAATGCAGGAAGCGGCAGAGGATCTTTATTTTGAACGTGCCAAGGAACTGCGGGACCAGGTCATAGCAATCGATGCCATGATGGAAAAACAGAAAATTACGATGGCGGACGCCAGAGACCGTGATGTGTTTGGGTTCGCCATTGATAAGGGCTGGATGTGTGTCCAGATTCTATATATGCGTCAGGGTAAAATGATCGAGCGCCATGTCTCGACGTTTCCGTTTTATGGCGAAGCGTACAGTGACTTTATATCCTACGTGACACAGTATTATAGCGATAACCCGGCATTGCCGCAGGAGATCTTACTGCCTGAGGTTCCGAAAGAACTGATCGCTGGGGATCAGGCGGATAACGCTGAAGTTATCCCTGCTGATGTGCCGGCTGCTGTGACATCGGAGTCGGATCCATTGTCGTCAGCGTCGGATGACGTTTCTGCTGAACCATTGGTTGCCGAGTCCCGTGCGGCTTATGGGGAAAACGATGTTCCAGTAGGGGCTGAAGCGCAAGCAGAAACGGCGATAACTGATGGTATTTCTGATCAACAGGAGAGTGCTGTTGCGGATACAAACCGAGCTGGACTGGAAGACCCGTTCCAGGCTGCAGCGGCTCTGCAGGAGTGGCTGGAGATCAAGGTTCACATCCCGCAGCGCGGGTTGAAACGCCAAATGATCACCATGGCTGTGGATAACGCACGTGTGGCGCTGGAAGAGAAGTTCCGTCTGATTGAGCGTAATGAGGAACGCACATCCAAAGCATCCGAAGGTCTTGGACGCTGGATCGGTCTGGACCAACTGCGCCGGATCGAAGCGTTCGATAACTCGAACATTCAGGGAACCAACCCGGTATCGGCGATGATTGTATTTACCGATGGCAAGCCGGATAAGAAAGAATACCGTAAATATAAGGTTCGTTCCGTAGAAGGACCCGATGATTATGAGACGATGCGGGAAGTCATTCGCAGACGCTACGAGCGGGTACTGAAGGAAAACCTAACCCAGCCTGACCTGATTGTTGTGGATGGCGGGAAAGGGCAGATTTCGGCGGCTGTGGATATATTGGAGAATGAACTGGGATTGTTTATCCCGGTATGTGGTCTGGTGAAGGATGCCAAACATAAAACGTCCCAGCTCATGATTGGCAATCCGCCGGAAGTGATTTCACTGCCGCGGGACAGCCAGGAGTTTTATCTGCTTCAACGTATTCAGGAAGAGGTTCACCGCTTTGCCATCTCGTTCCACCGGGAACAGCGCGGCAAGTCCATGGTCACTTCACGTCTCGATTCCATTCCTGGCATCGGCGAGAAGCGTCGTAAACTGCTGCTCAAGCATTTTGGTTCTTTGCGCAAAATAAAAGAGGCCAGCGTCGAAGACTTCCGGCCTCTATCGATTGGTGACAAATTGGCAAAACAAATTATTGCAGCACTTCGGGATGAGGAGTCGTAACATACGGCTTCTCTTTTTTTTGTGGATTCCATCGGTAAATGACATATCCAACGATGGCTGGAAGCACAATCCAGAAGATCCCTGCGGAGACATTCAGAATATCACCCATAAAGATCAGGCTGAGTCCCATCAGCAGGCTGTCGAAGATGACATGGCTGAACACAACGGCGATAAATCCGTGGCGCAGCATGATCAGACTGAATAGCAATCCGATGACCATGAGCTCAATAGGACGCGTGATGACCGGGTAGATTGGATAAAGTGTATGTCCAAGCGCCCAGATCAACGTTGGAATGAGACAGGCGATGAAGGTATTGCGCACGATTTTCTGCATCATGCGAATGCCGAACAGCCGGTACACCGTTTCCTCTCCAATGCCGGCCATCCAGGCCATGATGGGAAAGATCCAGGCGTATGACATGTTGTATGTCGATTGGTCTGCCGAGGTGGTGGACCAGCTACCTATGCTTCGTTCCAGAATGAAGAACAGGATGGATTGAACGCCAAGCAAAATGAACGCCCACAGGTACCCTGAATACATGCTGTGAAGGACATACTTGCCGTATCCAGGCTCTTTTGCGCGCGGCCAAGGATTTAGTCCGATTTTGCGCCACATGCCGTCTCCTGCAACAAGTGAGAGGTAGATCGTGGCACTCATGACCAAGGTGATCCCGGTCTGCATGAGCATCAGGAAGGCGAGCATGAAGCTGGACAGGCCTTGTGCCTCAAACAGCGGAATCATGTTTAGCGTCCCGATTACGGATGCTGCGAAGTACACCAGTGACAGAATAATTCCGCGTTTAAAAGATGTATGGGCCCTTGTGAGAATGCTGTAGATAATCGCCAGCACACCAAGCACAAACGTCAGGAATGCATATCCTCCATAGGTCATCCAGTTGGCCTGACGGGTCTGATCTTGTACATAGTTGACATGCTCGTCTGGAACCGAGAAGACAGATTCGAAGGAGCGGACCACTCCGTTTTCAAAGGTGAAATTCAGTTCAAGCTTGGAATCGCCGATCTGCTTGGCAGCATCTGTGTAGGTTAATCCCCCTTCACCCTCCCGAGTCTCCAGCTGAAGCTTGGGTGCATCATAGCCGAATTCAGCAAGAATTCCGGATGCTAGCTGCTCCTTTTCGTTCAATGGAATATTGCCCTCGGCGAGCTGGATCGTTGCATTGCGTTTGTTCTTGTCCTGCTCAACCTCAGCGGATGCATACAGGGAAGAAGGTAGTTCCCGTTTGAAACCGACGACTTTGCCTGTTCTCATATGTACGTCCACATTCAAATAACCGCCGTTGTCCTCATCAGGCAAACGAACGCGGAACACATCGTAGGGATAGGCTGCTTCCCATTTTTGATTATACGTATCAAGCTGTTTGGTTTTGGCCATGTATCCATAGATATCGGAATGGGTTTGGTAAGTGACCAGCGTCCTGCCGTTATCCGAAGGAAGGGTGTAATCGGCCATGGAAGCTGCAAATGATCGTGCGGATTGGGCTGCCTGTTCCTTGCTTATAAAAGATGTAGACTGAATATCTGTGGTTTGTGAAGAAGTAGCAGGGAAGATCTGAAAGACAAAAAACAAAATCAGGCCAATCGCCGCCAGCAACCCTAAACGCTTGAAATTAGCTTTGAGTTGCAAAGGCTGCCCTAAGGGGTTCATGTAATGGTGTTCCTCCTTTATTAATTTGGATATTAAAGTAAAGATAGCACAGGCCGAACCCGGAATGCCAATGATGAAACGAAAAGGCGTGCAAATCCCTGAAAATGAATGAAAATGATCGAAAGAATCTGATCCTTCTATTGATATATCTGAGTTTTTCCCTTTTTGCCGGAATTCGATCCAATTTACACAAAAATCGTTTTGTCTGTAAAAGCTGCAGCGCTTATAATTTTGAATCAAATGTGCAATAATTGCATGTCTTTAGCCTTGCAAGGGAACGAATAAGAGGATTCCAACCTTAATGCATATGTGGTTATGACTAAAATCATACATGTTTATATGCTCCGATCGGTGCTTATCCAAGGTTCAGCGCGTTGGCCCTTGTGCCATGGATAAGTGATTCGGAGAAAGGCTCCACATCGTGGAGTCATTTTCTTTTTGGCAGAGGTGGATGATACAGAAGTGAAACTGAATGTTCAATGGGTGCGGCTATCGCCTCCACGAATTCTTGTACTGGGGTTTGCGGGAATCATCCTTCTCGGAACCTTGCTCCTCATGCTTCCGGTTTCAAGCCGCAGCGGGGAAAGTCTTCCCTTAATTGATGCATTATTTACTGCTACATCGGCGGTCTGCGTCACCGGTTTGGTTGTTGTGGACACGGGTACTCATTTCTCCGTGCTGGGTCAGGTGATTATTGCTGTTCTGATTCAGATCGGCGGTCTTGGCTTCATGACCATGTCCACGCTGGTGGCGATTGCGTTCAAGCGGCGAATTTCCCTGCGGGAGCGATTGATTTTGCAGGAAGCGATGAACCAGAACACGATGGAAGGCATTGTGCGTCTTATCCGTAAGGTTGTGGCCTATTCTCTCATTCTGGAAGCCGTATGCGGTACGCTATTCGCGATCCGCTGGTCATTTGATATGCCTGTTTGGCAGGCGATCTATTACGGATACTGGCATGCAATCTCCATGTTTAATAACGCAGGGTTTGATATGTTTGGCGACTTCCGCAGCTTGACCGGGTATGTCTATGATCCGCTGGTGAATTTTACGGCCATGTTTTTGATTGTGGCTGGAGGCATCGGGTTTGTCGTATTATCCGATCTGGTGGATTATCGTAAAACGCGAAAACTTTCGCTTCACTCCAAGGTGGTACTGTTAACCACGGGCTTGCTGATTGGATTCGGTGCGTTGGTCATTTTTGTGTTTGAATACAGCAATCCGCAGACATTGGGCAGTTTGAACTGGGGCGGTAAGATTCTCGGTTCGTTCTTTCAATCGGTAACTCCGCGAACGGCAGGAGCTAACACGCTGGATATTGCCGGTCTCAGACAGGCAACGCAGTTTTTCATCATTATTTTAATGTTTATCGGGGCTTCTCCAGGTTCCACCGGAGGCGGGATCAAAACAACAACGTTTATCATTATGATCGGAGCTGTCATCGCGATGATGCGCGGCAGGGAGGATATTGTTTTTTTCAGATATCGGCTTCAACAGGAACGTATCTTCAAGGCGTTGACGGTTACGCTCCTTGCGCTGCTGCTGATCATTGCAGTTACCATGCTGCTCACCATGACGGAAGATAGCGGTTTTCTTATGATTTTATTTGAGACGACATCGGCCTTTTCTACCGTTGGATTATCCATGGGGTTGACGTTGAAACTGACTACATTCGGGAAGCTCATGATCTGTTTCATGATGTTTGCGGGACGGCTTGGACCGATTACGCTGGCGTATGCACTTGGACAGAAAAAGGGTAAAGAACTGTATAAGTATCCTGAAGGAAAAATGATTATTGGATAGGGGTTCGTGAAGAACAATGAAAAGACAGCAGTTTGCGGTGATTGGGCTGGGTCGCTTCGGCTCGAGTCTGGCACAGGAATTAATGGAACTTGGCTACGAGGTGCTTGGCATTGATAAAAATGAAGAGGTCGTTGAAGATATGAGTGAACTGGTCACTCATGCAGTTGTGGCAGATGCTACGGATGAGGAAGTGCTGCGCTCACTGGGTATCCGTAATTTTGACTGCGGCATTGTGGCCATCGGAGACGATATCCAGACCAGCATTCTTACCGCAATCCTGTTGAAGGAACTTGGCGTGAAAACGGTCGTTGCCAAGGCAATATCCGTCTTGCATGGGCGAGCTCTGGATAAGCTGGGCATTGATCGCGTCGTTTATCCGGAACGGGACATGGGCATTCGGGTAGCCCATCAGCTCGTCACCCCGAATCTGCTGGACTACATTGAACTTTCCAATGATTACAGTATTGTGGAAATGAAAGTTCCGGCATGTCTGCACAATACCACACTGTCCAGCCTGAATGCGCGTGTACGCTTCGGCTGCAGTATTGTAGCGCTGCAGAAGGAGACCGGAGTCATTATCGCTCCGACTGCACTGGACTCGCTTCAGATGGGAGACATCATGGTCATTATCGGTATGAATGATGATATCGACCGGTTCGAACATGAGGTAATCAGCCAGGAGGGCTAATCCGGTCCTGGCGTTCAGGTAGGAGCAAGATGAAGATAATGTTCATATATATATCCATTAAGGCGTCGTAGTCCTCCTGGAGGGCAGCGGCGCTTTTGCTGTAAAGAGCGCTGCCGTTTCTTTGACCCACTGTCTGGACGTTTCGCTGAGATCTTCCTTTTCCCCGTAGATCATGCAGGTGGTCCGGCGAGTCTGCTGCAGCTGGGGCAGATACACGGAGACGAGATCATTGTCTGCAAGCAGCTGGGGACGGAGATAGGACTTGGGCAGCAGCGCAGCAGCCTTGCAGGTGGGCAGGAGGCGGACGATGGCTTCAAACGAATCAATCTCCATGCGAATATCCGGCATGACGGCACAGCGCTGAAACAGATCGTCTGTCAGTTTGCGATACCAAGTGCCTTTGGAAAAGGTAATCATGGGCAGATCCTGCAAGTGCTCCATCCCGGCCTCTTTGCCGGACAAAGGATGCGTAAGCGGTACAACCAGCTCCAGGTGATCATCGAAGAGAGGCACACAGTTCAGCCCGGCTTCATTAATGGAAGAGGCAACAATGCCAACGTCTGCTTTTTTGTCCCGGACGAAGGAAACAATCTCATGTGTTTTCCCAGTCACGAGCTTGATCTCGGCATTGGGATGCTTCTCCATGAAAGCATTGACCAAAGGGGGGAGGGTGGTCTGAAGTGTAGTCAGGGACGCTCCAAGCGTAATGGCGCTCTGCTCCTCGTCCTTATACTGGGCAAGCATGGTCAGAAACTTTTGCTGCTGCTGCTTTTGTTCCACAGCGAAGGTATAGGCAAGTTGGCCGACACTGGTCAATTCAAGGCGTTTGCCTCGGCGGTGAAATAGCGATACCCCCAGTTCATCCTCCAGTTTCGCAATTTTTCGCGAAAGGGCAGGCTGAGACAGATTCAGCAATTTGGATGCACGATTCAGACTCGATTGCTCCACGACTGCCGCAAATGCATTTAAATCCTCGAACATAAACACTAACCTCTTTTCCATGGGGTGTGATTGTTGTCCTTGATAAATCGTTTTCAATACGATATGCCTGCCTGTCCGATGTTTCAGCTCTTATACCTATAGGTTATAACATTTAATAATTATATTGCAATTCCATTATAAGAAAAAAAGGAGTAACATGAATTGTGACACAAGTTGTTCACACCTGATGAAAACGGAACAATTTGTCGAACCTTTCCATGGGAAAGGTTTGTGTCATGATAAGCGAAATATTTTATGAAAACGTTGTATTTAGCGAAAGGGGAACGACATTTTATGAAAGGGTTTTACTCCAGAAAGCTGCACTCCTTGCTTGGCGTCATCCCGCTCAGTTTGTTTTTTCTTGAGCACCTGGTGACGAACTTCTCGGCAGTTGAAGGCGGCAAAGAAGCTTTTGACGGTGCTGTTGCCTTCCTGAACAGTCTGCCTCTCGTTATTGTTTTGGAAACGGTTCTCATCTGGTTGCCGTTGTTCTATCACGGTGTATACGGTCTGTACATTGCTTACCAGGCCAAGCCTAATGTCGGACGTTACGGCAATGAACGCAACTGGCGCTACACATTGCAGCGGATCAGTGGTGTCATTACGTTTGTTTTCGTAATCTGGCACGTTTGGGAGACTCGCGTGCAGGTTGCATTGGGTAATGTAACGCACGAACAACTTGGCGGTGTCATTCATGACGTCGTGATGAACCCGGTAACGTTTATTTTATATCTGATCAGTGTGGTTGCAGCCTCATACCACTTTGCTAACGGCTTATGGTCGTTCCTGGTTAGCTGGGGGATTACCGTTGGACCGCGTGCGCAGCGTGTATCTTCTTATGTGTGCATGAGTCTGTTTGGTATTGTGGCTATTATGTTTATCGCTTCGTTGTTTGCTTTCCGGAGCATTGATTTCCAAACGGCAACAACGATGCTTGATACGATTAAGACAGTTCTGATTTAAGCATTTGTGATAAATGCTGACTTATAAGGGAGTGAACAGCAATGGCATCATCTAATGTAATTATTGTGGGCGGAGGTCTCGCGGGGTTGATGGCGGCGATCAAATCGGCTGAGGCCGGAGTCCATGTTCATTTATTTTCATTGGTTCCCGTAAAAAGATCCCACTCCGTATGTGCCCAGGGTGGCATTAACGGAGCGGTCAACACCAAGGGTGAGGGCGACTCCCCATGGGTTCACTTTGACGATACCGTGTATGGCGGCGACTTCCTTGCGAACCAGCCACCAGTTAAAGCGATGTGTGAAGCAGCACCCGGTATCATCCACCTGATGGACCGGATGGGCGTTATGTTCAACCGGACACCGGAAGGTTTGCTTGATTTCCGCCGTTTCGGGGGTACGAAGCATCACCGTACAGCATTTGCCGGAGCAACGACAGGACAACAATTGCTCTATGCATTGGATGAGCAGGTTCGTCGCTGGGAAGCAGCGGGTCTGGTTACGAAATATGAGAACTGGGAGTTCCTGCAGGCAGTTGTAGATGACGAAGGCATCTGTCGCGGAATCGTGGCACAGGATCTGAAAACGATGAAGGTGCAGACGTTCCCAGCAGAAGCGGTTATTCTCGCAAGCGGCGGCCCTGGTATCATTTTCGGTAAAACAACGAACTCCGTTATTAATACAGGTACAGCAGCAAGTGCGGTGTACCAGCAAGGCGTTAACTATGCAAACGGGGAATTCATTCAGATTCACCCGACAGCCATTCCAGGGGATGACAAGCTTCGTCTGATGTCCGAATCGGCGCGTGGTGAGGGCGGCCGGATCTGGACGTACAAAGACGGCAAGCCATGGTACTTCCTAGAAGAGAAGTATCCATCCTACGGTAACCTCGTTCCCCGTGATATCGCAACGCGTGAAATCTTCAGCGTTTGCGTGGATATGGGACTTGGGGTCAACGGTGAGAACATGGTTTACCTTGACCTGTCTCACAAGGATCCGAAGGAGCTGGATGTTAAGCTCGGCGGTATCATTGAAATTTACGAGAAGTTCATGGGTGATGATCCGCGTAAAATCCCGATGAAAATCTTCCCGGCCGTTCACTATTCCATGGGCGGCATGTGGGTGGACTACAACCAAATGACCAACATTCCAGGCTTGTTTGCCGCTGGTGAATGTGAATATCAATACCATGGTGCAAACCGTCTGGGTGCGAACTCGCTGGTATCGGCCATTTATGGCGGTATGGTGGCTGGTCCGAAAGCGGTTGAATACATCAAGGGACTCAAAAAGTCGTCCGCCGATGTGAATTCTTCCGTCTTCGATGGCTACACCAAACGTCAAACGGATAAATATGAAGGCATCCTAAAAATGCAGGGCAACGAAAATGCCTATGTCATTCATAAGGAGCTTGGCGAGTGGATGACAGCGAATATGACCGTTGTACGCTACAACGATAAACTGGAAGCCACTATCGGCAAAATTAAGGAATTGAAAGAGCGTTATGGCAAAATCAACATGTACGATACGTCCGGCTGGAATAACCCGGGTGCGGCGTTTACCCGTCAGCTGTGGAACATGCTTGAACTGGCTGAAGCGATGACGCTCGGCGCACTGCTGCGCAACGAAAGCCGCGGGGCACACTACAAACCGGAATTCACGGAGCGTAACGACGAAGAGTTCCTGAAAACGACCATCGCCAGCTGGTCGAAGGAAGGCCCGCAAATCTCGTACGAGCCTGTTGACGTTTCCCTGATCCCACCACGGATCCGGGACTATTCGAAGGATTAAGTAAAGCGTCCGCCTTTGCTGCATAGCACGAAGAGGATTTATTTTATATTTATAAGATTAAAAGTTAACATCCGAACTGAAAAGCCAGAAAGATACTGAAGAAGCAAAGCACTCGCGAAGCTTCAGAGGTTGACTAAGGCAACCCAGAATGAAATATTGCTACTTTCCGTAAAGTGATTCAGTAGCACGACGTAGCGGAGGAAGCGGAAATGACCTGAAGAAGCGTAGCGTCCGCCTTTGATACTCCATTTTATCCGATAAATAATTCATTCAGTAAAATGGGGGAGCAACAGCGGTCGGAAGGACATTCCGCTGACGGAGAGTCTACCGTGCATACAACGTCTCTTTACGCATCAGCAATCAATCATCGTCACCAAAGGAGGGGACAACGATATGGCGGAACAAGCTACAGCGAACAAAACCGTCAAGTTTATCATCACCCGTCAGGACAGTCCGGAGTCGTCTTCGTACAACGAGGAATTTGAACTTCCGTACCGTCCCGGCATGAACGTTATTAGTGCCCTGATGGAGATTCAGCGGAATCCGGTCAACAAAGAAGGCAAGTCCATTGCCCCTGTCTGCTGGGAATCAAACTGTCTCGAAGAAGTCTGTGGAGCATGCTCCATGGTAATCAACGGTAAGCCACGTCAAGCGTGTGCAGCTCTGATCGATAAGCTGGAACAGCCGGTTCGAATCGAACCGATGAAAACCTTCCCGGTTGTACGTGACCTGGTCATCGACCGTAACCGGATGTTTAATGCCCTTAAACGGGTAAAAGCCTGGATTCCGATCGATGGTACCTATGACCTCGGTCCAGGTCCGCGGATGCCGGAGAAGAAGCGTCAGTGGGCATACGAGCTCTCCAAATGCATGACATGTGGCGTGTGTCTGGAAGCTTGTCCGAATGTTAATGAGAAAACAGACTTTATCGGCCCGGCAGCACTTTCCCAAGTCCGCCTGTTCAATGCTCACCCAACAGGAGAGATGAACGCCGAGGATCGTTTGGAAGCCCTTATGGAAGATGGAGGAATCGAGGGCTGCGGTAACTCGCAGAACTGTGTGCGCTCTTGTCCAAAAGGCATTCCGCTGACAACCTCCATTGCGGAAATGAACAAACAAACAACCAAGCATATGTTCAAACGCTGGTTGGGTGTATAATCTCGTCATATCCGTTGCAGATGTGAAATTTGCGACATTAGGAGAAGTCGTGACCTTCGGCAGCTTGCTGCTGAAGATCACGGCTTCTTTTTCTTAGGCTGCGAAGGAACCGGGCTCGTCATGCAGAATATGGTATACTATAGAGATGCATGTAGAGCGGAGAAGGAGGGGAAGACATGGCAGAGACACCGCGTAAGGGCAGCTCATGGCCACCGCCCCGGCGCTCAGACTCTGGACCGGACCAAGGGTCCATTTTTCCCGGTGAGGAGAAGGACCATGATCCCTCCCGGCGCAGTTTCTTGCTGCGAATGGTCTTGATGACAGCAGGAGCAGCTCTTTTCACAGGGGGATATGCGTGGCTCTGGGAGCCGCGCCGTCTGGAAGTGAAGCAAGTTCAATTGGAACTGCCAGGATTCCCGAAGTCATTCGAAGGGCTGCGTGTTGTACAGTTTAGCGATGCACATCTCGGCTTTCATACCGGATTGAAGGAAATGGAGAAGCTGGCCGAGACCATACGGGAGCAGGCCCCGGATCTGATTTGTTTTACCGGAGATATGGTCGAACGGGAAGCCGAACCGATGCGGGAGTGTATACCTGTGCTGGCATCCATGCAGGCGAAGTATGGCAAATTTGCCGTATTGGGGAATCATGATTATCGGGGCAGGCAGCAGAAAGAAGTGGAAGCCATGTTCAAGGAAGCCGGCTTCACGCTGCTTCGCAACAGTCATGCTGTCATTAAACAAGGGAACGAACAGATCGCGGTGACAGGTCTGGATGATGCCCTTACAAGCCAGCCGAATCCCTTGGAAGCAATCGAAGGCTTGGACACAAACATCTGGAAATTGTTGCTGATGCATGAGCCGGATTATGCCGATATGGCTGAGCAGTTCGGATTTGGACTACAGCTATCTGGTCATAGCCATGGTGGGCAGGTTCGTTTTCCATGGATTGGAGCTGTCACGACGCCGCGGGGTTCACGCAAGTATATTCAGGGGTTATATTATGCAGGCAAGGCACGTATGCCTGTCTATGTGAACCGCGGTTTTGGCATGACCCAGCTGCCAATTCGTTTTTTGTGCAGACCGGAATTAACCGTGTTTGAATTAAAGGGAACACGAACATAGCGTTTGTGCAGGATGATTTTTTCATTTAAGGATTAAACGAGGAGGTTGGCCAGATGGAACGAATTGCGATTGTATCCGATATTCATGGCAACATGACAGCTTGGGAAGCCGTACTTAGAGATATCCGGAGTCGCGGGATTGAGCGTATCTTTTGTCTGGGCGACCTCGTGGGCAAAGGTCCGGATCCGGTGCAGGTGGTTGATCGGGTGAGAGAAACGTGCGAATACGTGATCCGGGGCAATTGGGATGAGCTGGTCGCGGTCAATCAGGATAATGAGAATTTTACTTGGCAGGCCGAAAGACTGGGAGCGGAACGGCTCACATACTTGATGGGCCTTCCCTTTAGCCACCAATTTGAACTTAGTGGGCGAACGATTCGTTTAGTGCACGCCTCGCCGCAGAGTGTGTATCACCGGGTGCAGCCATGGGACGAGATGGAGAAGAGAATGGCCATGTTTGAAGCTCCGGCAGATGATCCGGATCTTGGTGAAGCTGATATCGTGGGATACGGCGATGTGCATAACGCTTACTTGCAGCATTTTCATGGGAAAATGTTGTTTAATGCCGGAAGCGTAGGTAATCCACTCGATATGACGCAAGCCTCTTACTGCATTCTTGAGGGAGAGAGTGGCAGTGATCGAAACAAGGCATTAAACCTTCAATTTGTCCGGGTTCCCTACGATATCGAACGTGAAGTGCTGGCTGCACAGCAGGCGAATGTACCTTCATTGGATTTTTACATCCGGGAGATTCGTACGGGGATCTACCGCGGACTGCAAGAATAAAGCTCGGCAAAGGAATAAATATTGGCAAGGAATCGACATACTAACGTTCAAATACCAAAACCGGAATGTTATCCATCATTATCACTTGAGCCGGATCATCCCAGAGCTTGCTTGTCTTACCGGACCAGATCCCGATAGACAAAAGGAGCGATTACCATGCTGACCCGTAAAATGCTGGGCCAAGGACTTCCTGTGTTATGGACAGAGCGACTGTTACTTCGATCTTTGCGTCAGAGTGATTTTAGCACATTATCGGAACTGTTCTCCGATCCGCAGGTCATTCAATATGTGAATAGGGGAGGCCAGCCAACGCCGATTCGAGCCCGGCGACTACTGAATCAGATCCGGAACAGTAGTGCGAAGCTGGACTCGCTGCATTATGGCATCTGCTGGAAAGGCCGGGAGCAGATTATCGGCATCACGTCTTTTCAGCACTGGAATGAGCAGAGTGGCACAGCTCAAATTGGCTATATTCTGAACAGATCCTGCTGGGGCATGGGTGTAGCGACTGAAGCTGTACAGCGTTTACTGGATTTTGGTTTTACGGAGCTGAATCTTCGAAAAGTGGAAGCACGCTGCTACGAAGCGAATGTACCATCCGAACGGGTGCTTCGCAAAAGCGGGATGGCTTACGAACGCACTCTTCCTTCATTTGGCTTGAGTCAGGAGGATGGTTTAACACCAGACACTCTACTGGACGTCAAAGTATATGCGTTATATCGGGAAGAGCATGTACGATCACAAGAGGGCAAAAGCCTGCAAACCTAGGTATCCAATCAGCAAACGTAACATAGAATAAGATCGTAAACCCATTGAATCGATCTTCAATCATTTGTTACACAATTGAAATATAGCTGCAATTGAACTCTAACAGACAGCGGGTAAACTTATCTCATGACCCCCTTTTTGATAAATAGATATGCTGTTGGGACCCGCCGCGAGCGGGTTCATTTTTTTTATCCAAGAGAAAAACCCTATGATACGGATCATCCCGCAGACAGTAGGGTTTTAGGCTCGATATTCTGTTTTCGTTACAAGGGAACAATCTGCATCTGTTTCTGTTTAAAATAAACCCATTCCGTAAAGCCAATCTCTTTCAGGCGAGTCTGAACGTCTTCCAACTCGTCCGCCACGCGTGAAGGCTTGTGCGCATCGGATCCAAAGGTCACCTTTACCCCGTAATGATTGGCTCTCTCCAAAATGGCATCAGAGGGATACCAGCCACCGCTTAGCTTCGTTTTGCCGGAGGTGTTGATCTCAATAGCCACGCCCGCCTCCGCAATCACCTGCAAGGTTTCATCGATGGCATGATCGGCAACAATCTCGGAGAATGCAGGATAATTGCCTTTCATGGCATCAATGTGTCCAAGAATCTGGAACATGCCACTCCGGGCAGATTGTGAAATCAGTGAATAGTAGCGTTCCTTCACTTCGATCTTCCGTGCTTCACTCAGTCCTTTCCACCGGGTTTTATTGAAAATACTGACATCTTCCGTGTGGTGAACCGAACCTATAATATAGTCAAAAGGATGCTGTCCCAGCGTACTGCGATACAACTCGGCATGGAGAGGGAAATAATCGGATTCGATGCCAAGAAGCACGTCAATTTTCCCTGCGTATTCTTCTTTCAGTGCAAGCACCTCTTCGACATAATGGCGCAATTCGGACTTGGCCATCGCAATGCGCGGGAATGCTTGCTCTTCCTGACTGGCGAAATAAGGCGTGTGATCGGAGATTCCAATGGCCTGAAGACCAGCCTGAATGCCAGCTTCGATGTATTCCCGAATGTTGCCATCTGCATGACCACAGCGGAAATGATGCGTATGAAGATCGAATTTCATGAAAGATCCTTCCTTTCTCCTGCCTTGTTTGTCATTCCGAACTGATAAATTGGGTTTCCGGCATGCCTTTGAGGTCGCTCAGGAATTGATGCATGGCCGAATTAAGATAACGACTGGATTTGTAAATGACGCCTACAGGATGACTAACCTCAAGTTCACTTAGCGGAATCATCCGAAGTGTGCCCTGACGCAGTTCATGTGCGACGGATTGCTTGGATATCACTGCCGCTCCGAGATTAATCTCGACCATCCGTTTGACTTCCTCACTGCTTGACAATTCCATCACGATATTGGGCTCAATGCCATGTTTTTTGAAAATGCCTTCTGTAAACCGCCTGCCGACCGTATCCGGCGACAGCATTATCAGTGGGGTGCTGCGCAGCACGTCCACTGCGGCATGCTTCTGCTTCGCAAGGGGATGGGCAGGAGAAACAACAAGTTCGAACGTGTCGTAATAGAGCACGGAGGTGTTCAGATTAGGATTGCGCTCGGTAAGATAACCGATACCCACGTCAATCAACCCATTTTCGACCTGCGTGTAGATCTGCGAGGAAGGCAGGGACTGGATACTGGTTTTGATCAATGGAAACTGATCCTGGAAGTAGGATAGTACCCGAGGTAAAATCTGAATCGCAATGGAGGTTGTCGTGCCCAGTACGATATGTCCTTGAGGTGTTTCATCGAGATCGGACAGCTTCTGTTTCAGCTCGTCTACGATATCTAGCATGCGCTCGGCATGCTCCAAAAACACCTGTCCACGATCGGTTAATGTAACGGGTTGGTTGCGATCTACAAGAACGGTGTTGAATTCATCCTCCAGACTTTTAATCTGGGCCGAGACGGCAGGCTGGGTTAGGTTCAGAAGTTCTCCCGCTTTGCGGAAACTCATCGTTTTCGAGATCGTAATCAGCGTCTCCAGTTGGCTGATATTCATGTATGGCCTCCTTGCGGATAAGATGTCGTGTCATGGAGTGTTCCTGTATGAAATGGAATCCCGTAACTATTTTTTTGTTTTGTTATCTTAAATTATAGGTGATTCGAGACGGCAGGGCAATGAAGGAGACGCGGGGAGTTTTAGAAGAATAAATAAGTGTAAATTAAACTTAATATCAAGATTTTTAAAAATTTAACATCCGTTAAAATTCAGTAAAAAAGTCCTAAATATCAATGGGTGCCTAACTGAATCAAAAGTCTTCCTACAAAAGGAGTGCAGAGCTCTGTTATTTCGTCAAAAACAGCTATAAACAATTGCCCCGCGCATGACGATAAATTATAGTACACATGTCTTACCGAATTCATGGTGAATTCTTGTACGTGATAAAGTATAATAAAATTATTGAATATGGGACTTTTGGTATGTGACCAATAACCCAGTGTAAGGGGGACATTAGACAGTGAAAGCGGAAGTGATTAATCCTTTCCTGGAATCCGCACGCAACGTATTCGAACAACTCATCCAGGTTTCGCCTTCCACCGGAAGTCTTGGCGTGAAGAATGTAGAGTACATAGCAGACCATGTCTGGATCGTGATCGGAATGACGGGCCAACTGAGCGGAAACATTGTTTTCGGAATTCAGGAACAAGTTGCACTGCGAATTGTCTCTGCCATGATGGGTGGTTTTGTGATTACCGAAATGGATGAAATGAGTAAAAGTGCCATCTCGGAACTGGGCAACATGATTAGCGGCAACGCGAGCACGATCCTGTCAAATCAGGGTGTCGTGGTGGACATCACGCCTCCGCAAGTGTTGAAGTCCGAACATTTGACCGAATTTATTGCAACGAAGGCACTGAGTATTCCACTGTTGATGGACGGAATTGGTGAGATGGATATTCAGGTAATGATCTCGTAAAATAGAACCATAGCCTGAACAGGTGATTGTGTTCAATACGGGAGGAACTTCGGGTATGCTGAAAGATCAGGTTGTATTCATCACAGGTGCGTCGAGCGGAATTGGTGCGCTCTGTGCACAGATGTTGATTGAAGAAGGAGCTATTCCCATTCTCGCTGCCCGATCTCGGGACAAGCTCGAAGAAATTGGTGCTTCGCTAAAAGGGCCGCATGAGCTGCTTACGTTGGATGTAACCGATGATGAGCAGGTCCAGACAGCATTTAACATGATGCTGGAAAAGTACGGGCGAATCGATATTTTGCTGAACAATGCAGGTTACGGCAAATTTGCCGCAATGACGGAGATGACGGTGCAGGAATTCGAAGATATGATGGACGTCAATTACATGGGAATTGTTCGCTGTACGAAGGCAGTGCTGCCGCACATGCTGGAACGTGGCAGGGGACAGATCGTGAATGTGGCCTCCATGGCTGGGAAAATCGGGACAGCAAAATCGGCTTCCTATACAGCAACGAAACATGCCGTACTTGGATTCAGCAATGCCTTGCGTCAGGAGCTGCGCAAGACCGGAGTGACGGTTACGACCATTAACCCGGGTCCCATTGATACACCGTTTTTCCATCGCGCAGATCCTTCCGGGAATTACGTTAACAATGTGCGCTGGATGATGCTGAAGCCGGAAGACGTTGCAGGGCATATGATCCGGGCGATGAAGAAACGCAAGGAAGAAGTGAATCTGCCACGACTCGCTTCGGCAGGCATATGGCTGTATCAGCTGTTCCCGCGGCTCGCTGACCGGCTGTCGCATGGAGTCATGAACCAGAAGTAGAAATGCAGCAATCGAGGCATAATATAGGGAATGAGAGAAAAGCTCCGCCGAGGGGCTTTTCTTTTTTTGCGCGCAAGATTAGGGTTGCCGAATAAGATTTGGTCCACAGCCTTTTTTCGCATATAATGAAAGATAATGTGATGACAGGCTTATGCTTCAGAAGTACAAGCAGGAAATAGCATCGTAAGAATAAATTTAAAGGATGGACATACATGACGAATCAAACATTTGCTTCAATTGGCGTGGCACAGGATCTGGAGGCCCTTCTCGCTTCGCACGGGATTAACGAACCTTCTCCGGTACAGGCTCAGACCATACCCATTATTTTGGAAGGCCGCGATGTGGTTGCCAAATCCCAGACAGGTACAGGCAAAACGCTTGCTTATCTTCTGCCATTGCTGCAATCCATCAAAAGTGATGTCAAAGGTACACAAAAGCTTATAATAGCCCCTACGCAAGAACTTGCGATGCAGATTGTGCGCGAAGCTCAGCGGTATGGGGAGGAACGCGGTATCGGCGTACTTGGTCTTATTGGTGGTGCAGCTGTCAAACGCCAGATTGAGAAACTGCGTGAACATCCCGAACTGGTTGTGGGTACACCGGGACGACTGAAGGAACTGATTACGCTGAAAAAGCTGAAAATGCACAATGTGTCCACGATTGTCATTGATGAGGCTGACCAGGTATTCCAACTGGGCGGTGTGAGTGATGTGGATTTTGTGCTGCGCAGTGCCCTTCGGGACCGTCAGCTGATCTTCCTGTCTGCGACCATTGATGAGCATACCTCGGGACTTGCCAAGCGTGAGATGAAGGAACCTGTCCAGATTGGAATCGAACCGGACCGGGCAACCGCGGCGGGATTGGAGCATTATTATTTTGTGGAAGAGACCCGAAACAAAATCGATATGCTGCGCCGTCTGGTCAGACAGTATAACCCTGATCGGGCCATCGTCTTCGTGAATGCTACGGAAGACATCGGCGAGGTTGAAGCGAAAATGAATCATTTGGGTCTTTCTGCAGCTGCATTATATGGTGATGCGGATAAGGTAACCCGGAGCAATGTACTTTCAGCTTTTCGCAATGGCAAAATCAAATTGCTGATTGCCAGCGAAGTCGCGGCAAGAGGATTGGATATTGAAGGTTTGCCTATGGTCATCAACTATGATCCTGCTTTTGACTCGGAGCACTATGTTCACCGTGCGGGACGCACCGGACGAATGGGACGCAGTGGGATTGTGTTATCGATCGTGGATGAAACGCAAATCTTCATCATGCGCAAATTCGCGCGTGAACTTGGCATCGAATTGCCGGAACGCGTCTTGTTCGGCGGTAAAGTACTTGAGGCTGAACCGCGTCCGGACACCCGGCCTGAAGGTCATTCTTTCTCGAGAAAACCGGGACAGTCCCGAGACCGCAAGCCAGGTCAGGCAAGCCGTAACGGCGGAGCAAGAGCTGCTGTGTCGAACCAGCGAGCAGCGAGCAGCAAGCCTGCTCACAATGCTGGAAGAACGGAGCGGGATCAGGATCGTAAAAATAAGGGTGCACCCAAATGGAGCAAGGGAAATACACCGCGTTCCGAAGAATAAAACCTGACGAAAGAGGTGCAGGGATTGATGGATAACGGACAATCGCCCGTGCTTAAAATCAGCGGGCTAAGCGGAGGATACAGTGCCAAACGGCCGGTCCTCCACGGTATCGATCTCGAAGTTGGACGCGGAGAGATGGTCGGACTGATCGGATTAAACGGTGCCGGAAAAAGTACCACAATGAAACATATTTTAGGCTTGATGACTCCCCAGCAAGGGGAGGTTCGGGTCATGGGTAAGAAGCGGGACGAGGACGCGCAGATTTATCAATCGGCGATGGCATTTGTCCCGGAGTCACCTGAATTGTATGACGAGATGACCGTAATGGAGCATCTGGAGTTCACGGCCAGGGCATATGGCGTATCCGAAGCGGATTTTAAACACCGCACGGAGAAATTGCTGGACTTGTTCCGCATGAGGGAGAAAAGCACAAGTCTGTCGACCCACCTATCCAAAGGGATGCGGCAGAAGGTGATGATCATGTGTGCTTTTGTTGCAGGACCCCCGCTATACATTATCGATGAACCGTTCCTGGGGCTGGACCCGCTCGGGATTCGTTCTTTGCTTGATTTCATGCTGGAAATGAAGGCATCCGGATCATCCATTTTGTTAAGTTCGCACATTCTGTCCACGATTGAAAATTACTGCGATCGCTTTATTGTATTGCATCGCGGACAGGTTATCGCTCATGGAACATTGAATGAGCTGCGTACCCAGTTCGGAGACTCGGATGCAGCGCTGGAGCACATGTTCTACTCTCTCGTGCAGGGCAGGGATTAAGCATGGATCTCAAGCTGTTATGGAAGCAAAGACGCACGGGATTCTGGAACGGAATTCTTCCTTATCTGGGCTATGTCATACAGAGCGGCGTGGCCATGGTCTTTCTATTTCTCGTCATTGCATTCTCTGCCTGGTATACCTCATTTGTACAAAACATTCCTGAAGGGTTTCCGATTCGCTGGATTGCCTTGCTGCTGCTGGCACCGCTGGTCCTGTTCAGCAGTTATCGTACATACCTGCATCCTGCCGATATCGTATTTCTGAGACCCCAGGAGTACCGGATGCAGGAGTATCTGAAGAACAGTTTTGCCCGGGGGATCATCTACAAGAGTCTGGGCATGCTGCTCGTATTTGTTACGCTGTGGCCTCTCTATGTTCGGGCAGATCAGGATGCACGGCCGTTTGGCTGGTTTATCGTGCTTTTGCTCCTCTGGAAAGGACTGGCGAGCTACGGCGCCTGGCAGGAGCTGCGGATGGTTCAGACCGGGGCGGCCAGAGGCTATCGTTTACTGCGCTGGGCGCTGACTATACTGGCGATTGCCGCATGGTTGTGGCAGCCTCCACTGCGTAGTGTGTGGTTCCTGTTGTTAGTGGCGGTCCTCTATATGGTCGCATTGCGGATCCCGGTGAAACACCGGATTGCCTGGGAACGACTGATTCAGGTGGAGCGGAGCCAGGCCGGCCGGGTCATGCGGACATTAGGCTGGTTCGTGGATGTGCCATCATCCGGCCAGAAAGTAAGTGCTCGCCGCTGGCTCAGCAAATGGGGAAGCGGACTACCCTGGAATGCAGGGAAGGCCTATCGTTATCTCATTACCAAAACATTCATACGAACCGAAGTGTTCTCCATTGTTTTGCGACTGATTGTAATGGGCATGCTGCTCAGCTGGTGGACAGCGGGAAGTTACTTTGGCGTAGGTGTGTATCTGTTCTTCCTTCTGCTGGTTGGTGTTCAGCTCGGCGCATTACGCCGCAGTCATGGTGAATCCTTCTGGATCATGGTCTATCCCATCTCTGCAGAGAGCCGCCGTTCTCAGGTGCTCGGGTTCATCTTCAATCTGCATGCCATTGCTGCTCTATTGATGTGGCTTCCGATGTGGGCTGCCGGAATGAGTGGTTTGAGCGTTACAGGAATAGCGCTGGTGCTCGGTGCGCTGGTGATCTACGTCATGAGGCGTTCACAGGGCAATAAATGGTTGAAGGAAGAAGAGGACGAGTGAGCTTGACCTTGTTGATGCAAACGCGAACTGGAAGAAGTTTGACCCAGGAGCGACGGTGTTGCTAATATATGAATGCCGAAAAAAGACGGTTATGTTGGGGCTGAGTCCCCAAATAACCGTCTTTTTGTTGCGGTCAGACCAACTGTCTCTTCCGCATAGCGGAGGTTGGAACTAACAGAGGAACGATTTAGTGATGATTACGAGCAAAATGAACAGAACGAGAATCGCACCTGTATTTGTAAATCCTCCGAATCCGCCGCATCCATAACCGCCTCTTGTATCTTCAACTCCAGACATGGTCATTCCCCTTTCGAGTGGTGTTTGGCACGCCCTTGCGTACATCGTATACTATGTGCCTTGGGTTTATGCTGATTGGGCCACTGCCTGGGATCATTGAGAAATAAATGAATTTCAGGTGAAGCAAGCTCTAACGCTGAAAAAGGAATCATACCAAACAGCCCTCAAAGGGAAGTGAGTGTACACACTTTCCATTGAGGGCTGTTTAAATTGCAGGACATGTCCATAAGCCTGAGAACGTCCTGAGTTATTCATTTTTTACAAGAGCGAAGCCTGATTGGAATCAGTTCGTCTTCAAATCGGTGATGCCACGGTAGATGGTATCAAACAGATCTTCCAGTCCGGACTCTTCAATACAGGAGAAGGCGATGCGCAGGTCAGCTTCACCCAGTGCAATGGTGCCTACACCGTACTTGTGCAGCAAGTGGGAACGAAGTGTTTCTGCATCAACGTCTTTTAGCTTCAGACACATGAAGTAACCGGAGTTGAACGGATAGTAATCCCAGACATCTCCGTATTTACCGCTATCGAGAATGGCTTTCACCTTGTTCGCACGGCCTTTCATGATCTCAAACTTCTCCTGTTTCTGTGCTTCAAACTCCGGTGCTTTCAGTGCATCCAGGACAAAGGTCTGTGATGGATGCGGACCACTGGAGATAGTAGCCCGAATAATGCCAAGTGTTTTTTGCTCCAGCGCATGAAGAACCGCAGCATTTTCATGTGCATAAGTGATGAAACCAACACGGAAGCCCCATACGAACTCTTCCTTCGTCGCACCATCCACTTTGACAGTGAGCACGCGTGGATGAATATTGGCCAATTTGCCAAACAACGATTCGTGAATGGAATCCTCGAAGAACAGACCAAAGTAAGCATCGTCTGTCACGGCAACCACGTCTACACCTGCTTCCGCAGCCTGACGAATCGTGTCCACGATCTCATCGGCTTCTTTACCTCCAGGCGTGTAGCCTGTTGGATTGTTCGGGAAGTTGAGCAGCACGATGGCTTTGCCTTTGCCCTTCTGTGCAAGAAGTGCTTCGAGCAGTCCGCGACTATTAAAGTTCAGTTGGTCATCAAACAGGGGATAATGAACCAGCTGGCCATGACGACGAATTCCGAAAGTCAGCTCGTAGTTTTCCCAGTTTTTATCCGGATATATAACAGCGTCCCCTTCTTCAACGAAGAGATCGGCTACAATACTGAGTCCATGAGTTAATGCATTGGTCACAATGGGGTTGCCAAACGTTTTGCCTTCAAGTGAAGGGGTCTCCTTCAGCATCTTGTCTCTCCATACCGTCCGCAGTTCGGGCTTACCCGCAGGCGGAGCGTAAGGATAGAGGTCCTTCGGTTGGAATGCAGACAGCTTCTCCTGAATAACCGGAAGATGCATCGGCACACCGCCCTCCAGAGCAATACCAATCGTAGCATTATAGGTCTTGGCCAGGCTTGCTGCTTCAGCAGACTGACTCAGGATACCTTCTTTTGGGAAATAGATCTCTTTGCCGAGCTGCGACAGCATGGAGTAGACGTGACTGCTGCCTGCCTGAATACTTTCGTTCAACTGTTCAGCCAGTGGATTCATTCTTTTCATCCTTCCAAGTCTTTGGGATTCAACTGCCTAACATTATATCACCTTGACATCGCCCCGTCACGGAAATTACGCAATATGACAGTTATATCACTTTACCGCGTTGTTGCATGAGGTCATCAGATGGAATTCGGGCACGTTTTCCCATGGTATCACAAGAAGAGTAAAATTTTATTGCTGATGAAAAGGGCAATATTTCCGCATCATTTCGGCTGTTTCTGCATCTCTTCCCTCATTGCGCTGTTCCAGCTGCCCACTGATATGCTCGAAACGTTCGGTGGAGAGATTCTGTCCGAATTTGAACTTGGCACTGAGATGTTCCGGCACGATTCGAACGACAGCAACAGCCTTTAATCTACCCGTATACCGGGAATCGGCAGCGTCAATGGGGACATATCCACCTTGCGGCTGAAGCTTCTCCATGAACCGCTGCAGCACCTTGCCCTTGATTGCCAGATCCTGAACAGGCTCTGCCTGTCCGGATGCCATGACACTTTTGAAAAAGGAGGTTGCGGGGCAAGCCAGTTCGGGATCACTGAAGTAAGAGGGGATCAGAGAAAACTCTTCAGCCACCGTAAAGCTGACCGAGGAATTATGCTTGATCTGTTTCATTTTCTCCCCGGCAAGACTGCCATGGAAATAAAAGCATCCGTCCATATATACGAAATTGAGCGGGGTTACCCGTGGTTGCCCATCCGGACTGACAGTTCCCAGAAATCCGAAGGAGCACTGATCCAGGAATGCAGTAATTTCTTTCTCTTCATCTACCGTAAATTCTTTGCGTCTCATATGTATTTCCCCCTTGGTTGTGATTGGTCATGAACTTGAATGGCAAGCTGCACCGTTGACCTAACGATAAAACATGCATTGACATAAAAATAGATCCAATTTACATTCATTTTTATAGGCCAATTGCATATTGGAAAGTTAAAGATTCAATGAACCTGGAGTAAGAGGCATCGAAACGTACGACGATTAAAAAATAAAGGAGCGAGAGACATGGAACTGTGGCTGCCCTTGGATTCCTATGAGCACCAGCATCGTTATAAATACATGGCACTGTACCATGCCTTGCGCGATGCCATTCACGCGGGAACACTCGTTGGCGGAACACGTCTCCCCTCCACCCGAGAACTTGCGAGCCAGTATGCCATGTCACGCGGTTCTGTGGCACAGGTATACGACATGCTGCTTGCGGATGGTTACGTAGAGGCACATCGGGGCAGAGGTACATTCGTTACAGGCACGTTTACGGCAGAGGAAAAAGGGGGACAGGAAGCAGTCATTCACCTGTCTCCATGGGGGGAACGCGTGAGCAGACTGGATACTCAAAAAGCTTTGGGCTCTGTCTCTGTCCAGGATCAGCACATCATCGATTTTCATGTCCATCGCATGCCCGCAGGCCACTTCCCCACATCGGAGTGGAAAAGTGCACTCGCCGCTGTACATCGGAGTGATTGGCGGGAGCAGAGCGGTGCAGCAGGAGAGCCTGAGCTGCGTGAGGCCATCGCTTCACATCTGAGATGGACGCGGGGGATTCAGGCGGAAGCATCCCAGATCGTGCTGTTCAGCGGTTCGATGCAAGGCATTACATTGCTGGCGCAGCTGCTGATTCCGGAAGGGTCGCAAGTCATATTGGAAAATCCGGGCTACCAGGGAATCGCGCATGCGGTGAATGCCTGTGGGGGCTGTATCGTCCCGGCAAGTGTGGACTCGCAGGGCATCATCCCTGAAGATTGGAACGCACAGACGCTGTTCGTCACTCCAACCCGGCAGTTCCCGACTGGTGCCGTGTTAGGACTCGACAGACGCAAGGCACTGCTTGCATGGGCTTCCAAGCGCAATGCCGTCATTATTGAAGATGACTATGACAGTGAATTCCGCTGGGGCGGCAGACCGATTGAACCGCTCAAAGTATTGGATCGCGAGCAGCGAGTAATCTACGTTGGATCATTCTCACAGACAATGATTGCTTCCTTCCGGCTGGGATATGCTGTTCTGCCATCAAGTCTGGTACAGCCGCTGCTTGCAGCGAAAGCCCTGTACGAACCGGTCCCTCCTGCATTACTGGAACAGCGAGCCCTGGCCAAATGGATGAGCAGGGGAGGATACCTGCGGCATTTGAGACGGTTAACCCGGCTATACGGGGATCGACATGCTTTTTTTGTTCAGGAGATGCTGCATCAGTTACCAGAGGCATTCACCATGCAGCCAGGGGATGCAGGACTTCACATCTATGCCACCTGGAATGGCAGTCCGGAGAGCTTCCTGAAATTCAAAACGATAGCGAAGGAAGAAGGTGTATTATTTCGGGATGCTGCGCGGTATCAACTTATCCCCGGTCCTCCTGCCGTTTGTTTTGGCTTTGCGCATCTGGAGAAAGAGGAGATCACGGAAGGCATCAGAAGACTGCGGCTGGCATGGGAGAAGAGGACATTTTCGTTTCACTGAAATTCGCTGTATAATGGATGAAGACATTTCGCTCCGGGAGGAGCAGAAATCACATACAAGCGCATTTTTGCATCAGGTCCAAGAAGCGGTACTGCGTTTAGAGACAAGTTGAACGAATGGATTGCGTTCGTAGGCCTCTTTATCCATAAGCGATTGGAACAATGCTGCAACATGCGGAGAGATTAACTTTCAAGGGGGAGTGGCGACATGCTGCAGGCATCGCCGTCATCTTTTGTTATTTTGCCCGCCGTCGCCAAAATTGTCTGCGAACCGGGATGGAAGTGGCAGAAGCGGGAAAAACCGATGCAGAACTATGATTTATTTTATGTATGGAGTGGTGAAGGGACCGTTGTGCTGAATGACCGGTCGTATGAAGTTGGCAAGGGTAGTTGTTTTCTATTCAGACCAGGCGACCATCCTACTGCAACGCATAACAAGCAAAAACCGTTGGTACTTACGTATATTCATTTTGATGTAGATATACCCGTTAATGACGTACCTCAGTCTTATCGTGAGGTACTGGAAACGGTGGAATTTGAGCATTTGCTGGCCCGGTATGTAAGACTGTTCCTATCCGATGTATATGGGCGGGATGAAGAGAGCCGACTTATTTTGAAACAGCTGATGATTCATTTGCTGCGTGCGGATACGGAAGCACCTGTGGAGAAAAGGGTCAGCAACCAGCTGTCGGATGTGATTCAGGAAGTGGCGAATTATGTACGCCAGCATCCGGGGATTACCCATCGGGTAGAGGATCTGGCTGCACGTGCGGGCTTGTCGCCCCGATACTTCTCCATCAAATTCAAGGAATTGATCGGTTCTTCTGTCCAATCGTACATCATTCGCATGCGCATTGAGCGCGCAGAGCATTTGCTGGTACACACTGGCATGAATGTAACCGAGGTCGCGGATGCCCTTGGGTATCGGGATATCTTTTTCTTCAGTCGTCAGTTCAAGCAATACACCGGCAAAAGTCCTTCCGAGATTCGTTAGGTATGGAGCCGGAGATCAGGTAACGTTTCAAGTCTGGGGGCCAGGGGTAAGTAAGTAGCATTCCAGACGAAACGAAAGGGGGAACTTGTGATGAACGGAAAACGGCGGATCCGCAACCGGGGATGCTCTATGAAGGGATGCACTATTTTCCGGAACCGTCTGCGTCGCTTCAAACCGGCGGAGGAACTGCAGGACGTGTGGTTTTGAAGAAAAGTCAGAGGGCTTATACATACGGAGCGATGTTTCGTATTGAATGTATATAAGGAATCTCCAGTGACTACTGTGAAACGATAAGATTTCAATCCTAAAGAGGATGGCGCAAGCACCTGCAATCAGGTCTTGCGCCATCCTCTTTATTTGGATCCGGAGTATTCAGCGATTTGGCTTCAGGCGGCCGAGCAGTGTACCCATTTTGACGGAATCCCCCGGCTGCAGTCTGGGGTCAGGCTCAAATGTGCCGCTCTGCGTCAGCAGTACCACGGTGGAACCGAATTCAAAATAAGCCAGATCATCGCCTTGTGCCCAAGTACTTGCGGCTGTATCCGCGTACTGAATGCTGCTTACATTCATGGCACCGACTTTGACGACAGCCACTTCTCCATAAGCATGACCGATATACGTAATCAGACGCTCATTTCGACTTAGCACCGATTTCATATGGGTCAGACCAAAATCATTAACAGGGTATACCTTGCCCTTGATATGCTCACTTTCAATTCTGCGCCCGCTGACGGGTGCATGGATCCGGTGATAATCACGAGGGCTGAGGTACAAGACGAATGCATAGCCGTGCTTGTACTTCTCCAGATGCGGTGAGTGGTTTAATAATTCAGCAAGTGTATAATTTTGTCCCTTAACATTCAGGAGTGTGCCTGCAGATACCGGCCCGGCTGCCGTAATTTTGGCATCGACGGGGCTGATGAGTGCATGTTCCGAAAGATCCAGCGGGCGCATGCCCGGCTTTAGTTTGCGGGTGAAGAAATCATTCAATGAACGATATTCCTTCCAGTCTTTCTCGGCTTCCTGAACAGGGATGTTGTAGGTCCGGACAAAATAAGGGATAAATGCCTTGCTTCCTCTGCTCTTGGAGAAGGCTCCCACAGTCCGGGAGATCCATTTGCGAGAAGAAAGCTCGGTCATTAACCGCAACAGCGTTTTTGCCATGAATATCCCCCTTAGGGTTAGTGCGAACTTCAAGGCCGGCAGGACCGGCCGTTCTGCATAATATTGACACAGAATGCCAGCGAAATCAATACGGGTACTTACGGTAGGTTTGCGGCTGACGCGGAATCTGCGAATTTTGCTCCGTCAGCAGACGTCCATATGCCATGGGCTCACGGTAGCTGGCTTTCCAGTGTTCAGGCATTCCCGCCTTGCGAAAACCGTAGCGCTGGTCCCGTCCATTACATTCGATGAAGTAAATCTGTCCGTTCCTGGCAATGCCCAGATCAAGACCGAGGTCGGCAAGATGCGGCAGGCTGGAAGCCAGTGTGCGGGCGACTCGCAGTCCGACTGCACTGATCCGGGCTTCGAGCTCTGCAATGCTGAGACCCAGTTCTTCTTCATCCAAGGCTTCTGCCAGGGTCATGACTTTGCCCCCTTGGGCAATATTGGTGACAAAGGTGTGGGCTGGTGCTGCCTTGGCGAACATGCCCGTGATGCCCCATAGTCCGTCAATCCCCCGCTGTACAGATACACGCAGATCTACGGGTCTTCCTTCGTAACGAACCAGCGGAATCCGTTCCTCGATGAGATACGCATGGCGAAAAATACGTCTCAAGGTGGCGGAGGGCAGTTGCCCCCTGCTGAGCCGGAATGTGGCCCAGCCTTTGCGGGAAGCCTTGGTCTGGCAAGTTAATTTCCAGTCCCCGTCTCGTTTATACAAACGCATGATACCGTGTCCGATACTGCCGCTGCACGGTTTGATGATCAGATCATTATAATGTTCCATCATATAAGCCAGAGACTCCGGTGCAGCTTTGGCTGCATGAGGCAGATGTTTCTTCAATACAGGGTCCTGGTGAAGCATGTCATGAATATGATCCTTGCGATACCGATTCCGAACGTTAAATACCTGAATGCCCTGCAGCAGCAGCTTGGTCACCTCATGCTGATCTGCCCGGCGAAGCTGGAGCGCACGATTATGGATAACGGGAGGTAAAGGCATTTTTTGACGAACGTATACTCCATCCTTTTTGACATATGCCAGACAGGTCTTCGTCTCCGAATCCACATCTTCAAGCCGCAAAAAGCAAGGAATTAATCCATAACAGGCTGCTGCCTGCTCATAATTCGCGAGCGATTCCTGACCGGTCCTTCCGGCCGGTATCCCCCGGTACATGCGTGAATCGAACATAATGCCGATCGTTTCTGGGGGCATGACCGTTCCTCCTTCAATATTATCGCGACATGGATCGTCCATATATGGGATGCCGGCCTGTCAACGCATGATTGGACATCACGATCACGCAGACCGGAATCATGATGCACCTTCATGCACCGGCGTGTTGTTATTAGCTCTACATCCATTGAACTCGGATAAGGGAAGACTAAAAGAGAGCATTGGAAGCCGTTTTACGGATGTATACGGAAGGCTTATGAAGTATCGTATGACATTGTCGCAGCAGGGGCGTGGACAGCCGCCTTTCATCTATAGCCGAGCACAGCCTATTTCACCATGGACAGGTACATCACTTGCAGTTTGACTCGCTCCTCCATTCAATCTTGACTTTAAAAGTCGTGATATGAAGTGGCAGATGCCCATATCGGAGCATATGATGCCGGAGATGAACGTTAGAGGAAGGAGCAAGCTGCATGAGTAAAAAAGGCAATAAGAAGGTTCCTACGCCGAAACTGCGGCATGTGAGTCCCAAATTTAAAGAACTGGAACTGACCGAACGCCGTGCAGGCACCATGAATTCAGGTCTAACCCAGAATAGGGAAGAGCGCTTGAATACGAATAAACTGGATTCGAGAGCGAATCAGGCATCGGAAGAATCCACATACGAATCAACGGAACTCCCTGCTTCTACGAACGAGCTGGAAGACCTGGATATCGCAAACGAAACGAAGGAGCCGGAACCCGTAGCATCGGATAGCGAGGATATCCAGACGCAAGATAGCCCGGAAAAGCAGATCCAGGTTAGCAGTGTGGCTTCGCTTGCTCTGGAAGAGCAAAATATCATCCAGCAGGAGACCACAGGCAAAGACCGGTTGGAGATTCTGAACCAGAACCAGATGCCGGGCCATACCGGACACTATATCTACACGGATGATCTGAGTGATTTTGCGGTTACGGAGAGCAAACTGTCTCCATTCTCTGTGGATGCTTCCAAGTTGAAACCAGGTGCAGTCGGCAGTGAAGCATTGCAGGATTATGCAGTGACGAGCATTCACATTGCTGATGGGGCGATTGTCTCGGCCAAACTTGCAGAGGCTTCCGTATCCGAGGAACACCTGATTGATGGCTCTGTGTCCGGTCACAAAATACGCAATGCGTCCATTGCCGGCGAGAAAATCAAAGACGGCAGCATTACCTCGCAGAAGCTTGGCAATCAGGTCATCGATTCGTCCAAGATCGCCGATGGTTCCATCGGCACAAGGCATCTCAGCCGCATGCTGGTTACGGAAGACTTAATCAAGAATCATGCCGTAACTGGAGATAAGATCGCCATCAGTGGCGTGGATACCCGGCATCTCACGGGAGGCGCCGTGCATACGTCCAAATTGGCTGACGATGCAGTGACTACATCCAAAATTCGTGAAGGTGCTGTCACAGGCAGCAAGATCGAAGAACAATCCATCGAGTCTCACCATATTCAGGATGGTGCAATTAAACAAACACATCTGGCAGAAGGAGCGGTCGGTCGTTCACAGTTGTCTATCGGAAGTATTGGAAGTGACCAGATAGGAGATGGATCCATACAAACCAGACATTTGGCTGAGGGTTCGCTCAGTGGAAAGCATTTGCTGGATGGTTCCATCGGTTCGAACCAGATTCGTGCTCAGGCGGTGGGCAAGGATCAGCTGGGCAGAGGGGAAGTTGGCAGTGAACACTTGGCAGAGGGAGCCGTAACCAGCAGCAAACTGGCAGACCAGTCAGTTGGAACCGCGAAATTGCTGGAGCAGTCGATTACGGCTTCCAAGATCTCAGACCAAAGTGTCATTGCGTCCAAAATTGCGGATGAAGCTATACAGGCCAAACATCTTGCCAAAGGCTCCATTCGTGCAGAACATATTGTTAATCGGGGAATTACACCGGTCCATGTGGATAATGCTGCAATTCACTCCATTCACATTGCAAGTGGAAGCATTGAGGCACCTCATCTGTCTACCGGAAGTGTGTCCGGGGAAGCTCTTGCAGATGGCGCGGTATCCGAGCGGCATCTGGCTGAGGCTGCGGTGGGTACGTATGAATTACAGGATGCTGCAGTGACAGACGTGAAGCTTGCGGATGGAAGTGTGACAACAGAAAAATTAGGAACGGCATCGGTTAGCAGCAGAGCGCTCGCTCCGGGAAGCGTCGCATCCTCGCATCTTGCAGGTGGTAGTGTTACGGGTACACATCTGGCTCCAGGAAGTGTGGGGTCCGAGGCCCTGAGACCTTATGCCGTGAAAGCGGAGCATCTGACAGAACATACCGTAGGTGTCCCTCACCTTCAGCCGGGCAGTGTT